>PVMN01003652.1_pt1 | contig 11993 bp, 9 predicted proteins | sample 1853401 | NCBI WGS metagenome assembly PVMN01 (sample SAMN08533510, study PRJNA380276) | Human gut metagenome, whole genome shotgun sequencing project.
TATCTCGGCATTGCTTTCCAAATCCTGAAAAAGTTCTGTTGTAACCTCTAACATATGAGCCGCCTTATCCCGGATTGTACCGTTAGAGTTGCTGTACCATATGTCTAAATTATAGAGTTCCAATGTCTCATCATATTCATCTTCCAACGCCGACAAAGTACATTTGTATCTTCTATAGTCGGAGTATTTCCCCACAGCATACAGCAGCTGTTTTTTTAATTGTACCAATGATTCAGCACCAGCCATTATTTTCCCCCTCTGTCCTCCATTTGCATATATCACCCCATATTATTTCCAACCGTTCATAAATACCCAAACTTTTAAGCAGGCCTTTTTCCATCAACTGCTTTACTTCTATATTTGTTCCATTTTGTTCCAAAAAGCCGTTATCCCCCAATATTTGCATCTGATCTTCTGAAAATGCTTCCGGCAAGGCATCGAATATTGAAAAATCGCCAATACTCTCCAGTACGAAGAAATACTCATTCATACTAGCTATCCCCCCGCTCTGTAAGCCATCCTTCCCTACATCAAACATCATGTCCATTTCATCAATCAATTTTTCAATCTCCGCCTCTTTTGTAGCGCTATGTAGCGTATCATACAATCTGGCTGCCAATGGGAACAGTTTATAACGCTTAAATAATTCAGGTTCCAATTGACACATGGCCGCCAGAGTCAACTGCTCTGTATCCTCTCTGCTTAGCCAGAGCCGCCCGGAATGAATCAAATCCCATGAATCAGATAATCCACTGATGTCCTCATCCTGTTCAAACAATGTCCGGTAATAACTTTCCCGTTCCGCACCCGGCATCTCATACAAGCGTTCAATGTATGCGCTAAATAGCAACATCCAATTAGAGGGGCGGTACCAATGGTGCCTATGTACCAGGATACGAGCCTGAACCATTTTTTCAACGGCTTCTTCCCGCCACAGATAAATCTCAGGGCAAGACTCTTCCAATTCTGCAGCGGACCAGATGCATTTCTCATTTTCAGAGGCGCTCAGACAGTCCAGAAATCCATAAAGCTCCTCTTTACCCAGCCCACATTTCATATCCATATAGCGAACAATATCCTTGGAAGCCTCAAAAATGTTATCTTCCAGACATCCCGTAAATGACACAAACTCCACTAAAAATTCCAAAGATTCCTCGTCATTCAGAAAGCAATCCCAAAAATCATTGAATGAACCCATCGTTTCTTCCAAAACAGATTGTATATCTGCAGGAACCCGATTCATTTCCAGCCATGTCTGCAAATCCATAACACCCACCGGTAGAATCTCTTCCAGAAACCCCTCCTTAAATTCCCGCTTAACTTCATCTATGTTTCGAGTCCATCCCCATACATTTTCCTCTTCTCCGCCTGTCTCGTCATCATTGTTCATATATAACCACTGTTCATACAATTTACGTTTTGTCTGTAGATCTTCCGGTACCTCCAGACCATAATTTTCGAAATCTTCATCACATTTGTCCAACAGATACTCGAATTCCTCTTCATCTTTCTCTACTGCGGCCAGACAAAGCTCCGCCTGATAATACCGTTTCAAATAGAGGCCGATCTTTTCCCGATTGTCACATTTATACGCATTCCACTGTGATTTACAATGAATCGCAAAATAACCACCCCCCAATTCTTCCCGATTTCGCATCAAGCTGTCCATATATACATTCATCATCCGCTTTATATCTTTACAGATTCCTTCCCGAACCATCCTCAGAGCCACTTGTGGAAATGTTTGCAAATCTTCATATAATACTGCTTCAGGATAACGCTCTATTTTCTTTACTATAGATATGAATGTTGATTCAAACCACTCTTTCAGGTCCAGACAGCGATTTCGCCGATAAAGAAGCATCACCTGAAAATATCTTCCAAAGCCATACTCCGAACAGTTCTGATCTGTATTATAAGTCAGGTGATACTTATCCGTCTCTTTATTTGCCGAAAGCACCTGCCTGTATTTTTCATAAAAAAGGATTGAAGCCGAATCTATCAAGCCGATTGTTTTTTCCATCACCTTTTCATATAAACCACGATCGTCCGGTATTTCATTCAGTATCTTAAGATACTCCACACATTGTGAGTAGTACCTGCTGGCCTGCAGCAAAATACCACTGTAATTTTCCAGTTTTTCCCGCAGCAGCGCTGTAATAAAATCTTTTGCCGATGGATTTTGAAATGTAACTGCCATAATCCCGAAATGGCTCTGATTGTACAAATCCGTCCTAATAACTGTTTTTTCCAGCTCGAAAATGATCTCTGAAAAGCCTTTCCATTCAAGAGATTTACCATTGGCCTTCAAAGCCTCGCAGTAACATTCCTCCAAAAGTTTCATTTCTGTTGGGAGGGGCATGATTGCCATCAGCAGGTACACCACCCTGGCTTCCTGGGATAACTCATTAAATATCTTCTTCCAAAAGTCAATCGGACAATTTATATATCTTTTAAAATCTTCAACACAGAGCCTCGGATCCATATTCGGGGTGATTGATTTCGTAAAAAGTTCAATCACACGAGGATTGTAATTTTTTGAAGCTATGATACTGATGCCTGCATCCCTGAGCAAATTAACCTGCTCCCAGGTCAGGGAAACCTCCCTTAAATGCCCATAATAAATCCTGAGCTTGTCTGCTTCGGAATACTGTTCAATCCGGCAATCCAGTTTATTAGATTCCACCAGCCGTCTGAAATCCTCATTATTCTTCAACCCCTGTTCCAGAACGTACTCCCTTGTGGTCATAATCAGGAGGCAATCCTTCCGTTTTCGAATGTATTCAATAAAGTCAACCAGATCCTTGACCCTCAGTCCATTTCCGAGCGCATCAAATCCATTACTCCCCCAGAAATCATCGAAGAAAATCACTTTTTTTCCTTCAATCCTCTGGGCGGTATACAAATCCTCCACGGATGTAGCATAAATAAAAGCCCGAAACTGATATTTTGCATAATAATACAAAGCAACCTGACTAGCCAGGGTTGTCTTGCCAACCCCCGGCTCTCCTGAAATAATCAATACTCTGTTTTTCTGTACTTTATTGATTGCCTCTCTGTAAATCTCGGTTTCAACAAATAGACCGACCTTCTCGATCGCCTCATTAAGATGAATCTCCGATTGCTGTACCAGCGGGCTATGCACCACCTCATATAATGTCCGCTTTAATGTATATATATTTTGGATCCACAGCTTAAAATATTTCTCTTCAACCTGCTTATACTTTGTGGTAGAGCTACTCAGGTAGTTATTAAAATCATTACTGGTAATAATATCTTCCGGTGCAATAATATAAGGGGAGAAGAATTTCCGAATGGCCTCCTTTTTCTCAAAAGAAGTGTTCCCAGATAGGGCTAAAATATAACGATCAATTCTCATTCCCTGTTTTACCAGCTTATCGATTTTTTCTTTCTCTTTCCGCGCTATACTAAGGATTCTCCCACCTGTATCCAGTAGTCGCTTAGCCTGAATAATAATGGTATATCCGTCAGCGCGCACGTGTCTCCCGTCAATCCCTAGATCACGGCCTTCTGCAAAGGATTCAATTAAAATACCCTCCCGGATCTGTATCATATCCCTCGCAAAATCCTGGAATTCCGCTGGAGAGAAGGCGTTGTTGAAATCGTAATTTGTCATAGATTTGATCTCCTGGAGTGTAGGTGTTCAGACTTTATTTATAAACATGTACATTAAGAATAATTCATATATGATGTTCTCAACAGAAAGAGCTTTATCACCACGCTTTATTCAAGTTCGAAATTACCTATTTTTTGTTTCTCCGTTATTTGAAGGGACCGTACTTCTATTCCAGAATTCGCTTTTGCTGTCTGTTCTCATACATATCTTGAATCTATTCTTTCACGAGAAGCTTCCACTGTTCCCGGGGATTCGGAATATTTTTAATTAGACTTTTGGGATTTAGTCCCATTTCTTTAGCCATTTGTATTTCCTTTTCCCCAAGCCTGCATTTTTTCTTAGCTTCCGCCCATAATTCCGGTTTATATGCCATAAAATCTCCATTCTGCAGTTATATCGGCATGTCAAACAGCTGCCATACCGAACCGCCGTGCCCTACCGATACCGTCCCATTGTCATCCAGAACTCCTCAATTGCCTTCAATTTCTTAACGCGCCGCAGCTTGATTTTGCAAGTCTGGCAAATCTGCTCCAACACTGCTTCTACAATCACATTTGAAACCCTGATCTCCCTGGGCGCTCCCGCTTTTAAAATAACCCCAACCAGCGTTTCCGCCAGCCCCACCATGGCATCCTCATCCGGCGCATTCATATCACAGGAAATAATCACTCCCGTATTGGCTTCTGCTAAAATGCTCATTGCAGAATTGGCAGGCTTGTCGTACGTCCGATCTAACACTGACGCCCCCATCGGCCTCACGTCTGCTTCCAACACAAACTTCCCGTTCGGAGCCTTAGCCAGTTCTTCTAAAAGTTCCTCATCTGTAATCATAAGATTTCCAAAACGATAGCTGTCAAATGGCAGCGGTTCCTCGCCATACTGCCACGTTTTTCGATCTGCTGAAAATACAAAAGAGAACATGTTTCCATTCTCAAAATCAATCGGATTATCCATTCTCTTATAATAGGTGAGCGCCACTTCCAGATTTTCCATGTGCTCCGTCATCCGTATCACCTCATCCTGATTCAGATTAAACGGAATATATCCGGGCTCGAAAGACAGGAAATACAGCCAATTATTCTTACCGCGATATTTATATCCCAGTTCTTTGACAATCTCCCTCTGCTTTGCTGTCAGTTCTTCACGATTTCCCCAGTAGCAAGTCAGGTTCATCTGGTTATACATAGCATATTCCACGGACAGGTTCATCTGCTCACGCATAGTCAGCATCATAAAACTGTTAAATGCCTGGAACCCCTCATACACCGTAATTCCATAACAGTCCCCGCCTCTTCCCAATACGCTGTAGAACACCGTATTCTCAGGCTCATCCCCAACACGTATCCCGATGATGTCCAGATCCCACAGAAAATTCCACGGCTCCAATTCCCGAATTCGTGTGGCGACTTCGTATAATTGTCTCCATTGTGTAATTGTTGCTTCTGTTCTCATTTAAATAGCCCTCCATTATATAGTCCCAGCACCGCATGATTAAACGGTTCCCAAAAGGTGCCTTGTTTTTTTATTGAGTCCATTCTCCTAAACGCTCAAACATTTACTTTATCATATTCCAATGCACTGTACTCTCTCTGCAATTCCTGCGACAGTTCTTGCCTCATAGGAAAATGCTACTTTACATTTCAAAGAAATGCATAATTCTTATATCGAAGGTCCCGCTGATAAGCAACTAATAACCTAAGTCTTGTCGGATATTTATACTCAATAATAAAATTACCATATACAGAATCTATTCTTCCCTCTAATACTGTAAATTCATTTTCTATATTTATTTTCCCATAAATCCCTAATGTTTTAAACAGATTATTCAACAAAATTGCATAATTTTGTCTAAAATTTTCCTCTTTATATTCATTCTCTCTTCTTGCTTCTACTAATTTTTCAAATAACTCTTTTTTATGATTATGAACATAAGATTTAATTTCTGAATTAATCATTTGCAACTTCCTTTCAACTGAATCTTCTTAATAACTATAACACACTTGCTTACCGAGTATCTCATAATTCAGCTCTGAAAATGGGGCAAAGCCATTCTTCCACTATTATATCAAAGTATATGAAAAAAGCACAGAACAAAATCGAATATTTGTTCTATTGCCATTAAAAAACGAATAATAATCGGTAATTTTAAGTGTGAAGTAAAATTTATCTCTTCACTGGAATTTAGTATTTCAAGTCAGCTAGATAATGTGCTTTCAAATAAATTTACAATCGCTTTGTCGAAGAGTATATCTTTCGCCGGATAGAATCCACTTTTGCCAAATAGTAAGGGTTTTGCCGGATTATATCTTTCCCCCAACAAAGCCCTCATTTTCAAACTCTCCGGCGTTATCCCCGTCCCCATCCAGACGGAAACTTATCCATCTCACTTCCCATTAAAACACAACTCCATTTTCTCCAAACAATCCCGCTAACCCGCCTGGAATCAAGGTTTCCGCACGAGAAGCACGGCGGTTTCCACATGTGGTGAGTGGATAATAATGATGTCTGAAAGACATGGCTCATCCCTGGCGGGATTTCGCTTATCTAACTTTATTTATATCGCAAATAAAAGCACCGTTTCATGTCGCACCTACTTTTATTCTTTCCAGCTTTGTTCTTCATAAAGCGTACTCGAATTAGGCAACAAGTCGTTGTACGATTACTCCAGCTCTTTTTCAATATCTTCAATGGACGGAAGGCTGCTACGCAATTCTTCCGGTAATGCCTTAGCCATCTGATTTTTCCACTCTGCTACGCCAATGGGGTTCTGGTAACCGGCTAGAGAATACTCTACTACACTTTCGTTTTTACCCTTTACCAACAGCAAACCAATCGTTGGCTTATCGTCCGGGTGTCTCAGAATATCGTTAACCACATTCTGGTACATATTTAGTTGGCTAATAAATCCTGGTTCAAAGTCACAGGCTTTTAGCTCAACTACAACAAAGCACCGCAGTTTCAGATGGTAAAACAGTAGATCGAGATAAAAATCATCACCGCCCACTTCTAAATGTACCTGTCGGCCTACAAATGCAAACCCTTGCCCCAGTTCCAACAGAAAGCTCTGAATATGTTCAGTAAGTTGCCGTTCAATCTCTATCTCCCGCCGAGGCATATCCGTTCCCAGAAAATCAAACAAATACGGGTCTTTGAACACCTGATTAACCATATCGGAATCCGCTGGCGGAAGTGCAGACGGAAAGTTATTCACACTCCTACCAGTACGCTCCATCAGTCTGCTTTCTATTTGCAAGTCTAAGATCGTTTTACTCCAGCCATTTTCAATTACTTTATAAGCATACCAAATACGACTTTCTTCATCTTTCAGTTTGTCCATTAAAGAAATATTAGTTCGCCATGGTATTTGTGCAGCGACCCGTTGCACAATTTCAAAGTCAGGCCAACTCTCGGCAAACTTCCTCATATATTTTATGTTTCTTGGAGAGAATCCTGACATTTCCGGGAAGGCATCCTTTAAATCCTTTGCCATACGGTCAATAATTTTTGCGCCCCAGCCTTCTTCTCCCTGCTTTTTTAGAATACTTTTGCCAATGTTCCAGTACAGGCAAATCATGCTGGAATTAGCATTTAATACAACCGAAATCCGCTGTTTTTGAATTTCCGATTTTACTTCTTCTATAAATTTTAAATAAGCATCACTCATCTCGGAAAGTTTTGGAGCAACTGGGAATATTACTCCATCTTTATTCTTTCCCATATGATTTCGATTATCCAATTTCTCACCTCGCTATTCCCTTTGAACAAAATTCCTCTATTTATACTATACGAATTTCAACCTCCAAATATAGTGAGCAATCTGTAAATAAGATGATTTATTTTTTATCCATTGTCATCCACCTGTCATATCTATTTTATATTGCCTTTCTGCTGCAACAAAGTGATACTATCCGCATATATTGAGAAATAATTATGATTCCCCCATCGCCCGAAGCTCTTTTTCATTCAGATAGTTTTTGGCAATGACAGCCTCCTTTAGTGTTGGCTGATTTCCTGCAAATGTCATAAGTCCCATAAACTCTTTTTCAGCATCCGCTCTGGTATAAATAACTTCTGCTGCAGTTTGTCCATGAATCGCATAATGAATCTTATTCTGAACCTTTTTAAAGAACTGAATGGATATTTCAGCTTTCGGATCATAATCAATACTTGTAGCATAAATTTCTAAGACTTGCCTGTAAAATACCTTCTCAGAAGCACGTATATCTCTAATACGTTCGAGTAATTCTTTGAAGTAGCCTCCACCACCCAGATTTTTCAGCCGCTCATCGTCCAGAGCAAAACCTTTTCTCATATATTCTTTAAAAATGCCTGTTGCCCATATTCTAAATTGTGTGCCGCGCTTTGACTTCGCACGATAGCCGACCGAAATAATCACGTCAAGATTATAATAATCTACATCATAAACTTTTCCGTCAGCAGCAGTGTAGGCAAATTTTGCCCATACTGATTCTTTAGACAATTCTCCTTCTTTAAAAACATTCCTCACATGCTTGCCTATTACGCTTCTATCTCTCTGGAACAGCTCAGCCATTTGATCAATTGACAGCCATACCGTATCTCCATCAAAAGTTGTATCTATCTTTGCCAAACCATCTTCTGTTGTGTAGATAATAATATTTGATTTCCTATTAATATCACCTTGACTATTCACTCAGTTCACCTCCTCGCCTTTGCTATGCCTTTATTTTTTAATGTATCGGTTCTTTGTTATATGCATTTCCTTAATAGCCTTAACTGTATATTTATTTTACCTTCATATTTAACCACTTCATTGTAGACTACATAAACAAATTTTATATGTAAGTAATCTAACCTGTGAATACTCTAAATTGATAAAAACCATGCATCGTCAATAGTATAATCATTAACCGGAGCAACTCCTAATTGCAACTCACGCAATTTTTCTACCAAATCATCCCCATCAATTAAATCAATTGGAGTTGTTCCCGGTCTGTTTGCTTCTTCTATTGCAGAAGCTGAAAATTTACCAGTTGTTATAAATAATCCTTTATCAGTTCTACGTTGAGAAATATTTTCTTAAACTGAAAGGATTTCGCCGTATAGCCACCCGTTATGATAAACTAGCGATTACTTATTTAGGGTTCATATGTATTGCCTCTATACTAATTTGGTTAAAATAACCAAATTAGTATATTTTTCAGACATGCTCTAGCCTTCAGAGAATCAATACTTTGATATGCTTTCAAATAAATTGTTTTCTACATAAAAAATCTTAATCCCATACCCTATGTCTTCCAAAATAAAAGCTGAGGGAAACAACCATCACATTTAAATGGCTCCTTCCCCCACTGCCTATTATACTACTTTTGTAAATTATCCTTGCGGCGGATATGGATCATTTCCATAAGAATCTCTTTCTCTAATCCTGCCGTTTTTACCATGAATAAAAAGTTCTGACTCCTGTCTGCGAGCAATCTCCTTAGCTCGCTCAACAGCCTGTGCTTGTGTTTCCGTTCTAACTGTAGCACGTGAATTATTCTCACCCTTTACTTGCCACCCTCCATCTTTGTGTGGTGTAACATGTTGATTTTTTCCCATACTCTATACCTCCAATAGTTCATCAATATCATGCTTCCAGTTATCATTATGAATCAAACGAACATCTTGTAATCCATCTCTTAAAATCTCTGCTTTGGATAATTGTGAAAGATGTTCCCAATCATCTCCAAAAATATATGTTGCATTATTAGTATAAACACTTTCAAGTACATACATCTTTCGGCTCTTAAACCCAAAGATTACATATCCATAAAATCCTGATTTGCCATAAGCTCTAAAATCTGGATGGTAGGCATTAATGTATTCACATTTGTCAAGCAACATTCTTTTTGCTGTTTTCCCTTTATTTTCAGATATTTTTTCCAAGTCCTTCTGAACCTTTTCCCATGGGTACTCGCCAGGTGGAAGAACCTCCCAGTTCAGTCTAATAACTTGAGTAGGAAGGATATTTGTAAAATCCTCTGCTAAAACATCACACTCTCCAAACGCAGTCAAGAAAATATTTATTGTGTTTATCAATATTTTCTCATTCTGTGAACAAAATTCTATAGGTTCGGTTATCACAAGAAGTCGGTTTCCTTCATCATATTTTAAAATCAATTCTACACTATATGGTGCATACTCAGTTCGCGGATATCGCTCCCTTGGAATACTTACAAAATCTGATACTTCTCTTGTTTCTCCTCTTCCCGCCCATTCTTGACGTGACCACCAAAGAGTTTGTGAATAAGGTTCTTTCGGCTTTGTTTTATCTACCACATAGAATTTTTCAGCATTTCTTGCTGTTGAAGGATTTATTATGGCTGGAAGAATTTTCTCGCCATCCTTCAGTTTGCCCGAAAATCCCAAATTTACCAGTTTATCCTCGAATCTGATTGCATCACTCAATGCAATGATTACCTTTTGCCCTTGTCTAATCCAACTTAAACAAGACAGTTTATTAATTCTTTTTTTCTTTAAAAACAATAGATATATCCTCCTATTTTTCTACAAATATTATTTATATGTAAAAAGGAGAAATGACCAAAGTACTTGTTTTATTAAATGACGCAACTATTATTAAGCTACTACAAAATCATATTTTTCTGCCTCCCATATCAATTTTCGGTTGAAAATGTGTAGTAACCATGGTATTATTCTAAATGGATTATTTTATTTTGCGCCATGGTCATTTCATCCGTGGTTACTACATTTTGGTGATTTTCCACCATGGAACCAAAGCTGGAACTTTGGTTCTTTTTTTATTCAAAATCCACAATATTTGGAACCGCACCAAATATTCCCTGGAGATATTTTGCCCCAATGTTGTCATTACTTCTTACATTTTGGAAATTACTAAGTCTATTTATCTTGGTTTCACCAAACGTATTCTTATCAGTAAACCAAACCTGATCCCTTCTCACATTGCTAAGTAGCAATGTGTCATGCGTGGTGCATATTAACTGTGCATGGCGAGGATTTGTTTCATTTGAATTGAACAATCCCACTAATATTTTTACCAAATTAGGATGTAAACCATTTTCAATTTCGTCAATAAACAGTGCATTTCCCGCATCTAAGGTCTCAAATATAGCTGGTAAAACCCTAAGCATCCGAATCGTTCCATTTGATTCATATTTCAAAAAAGGTAATTCTACCTCTCCCACGCGCTTATGTTCTTTATATGTTGCATGCAAAGACTGAACGCTTACCTGGATGTTTTTTATGACCAACTCTTTGTTCTCCAAATCATCTTCACCTAGTACATGTTTATCCATTTTCGCTTCCAAGTCAATTTTTAGGTCAGTCAAGGTCGGGTCAGCAATTCTCAAATATTTAAGATATCTTTTAATCGCATCTTCATTTGTGTTATCTTCATCAAAATCCGGTGCATTTTCCACAGAAGCCATGTTTATTATACGATAATTCATTATTTCGTTAAGAATCATATTTGCCAGTGGATTATTTAACATTGCTGCCATCGCTAAACATAATGCATCCTCTCGAACAACAGACACCATATTTTTAAAGGTACCCATACCTGATCTAAGAACTATATCTTCATATTTAGGAGAAGTTCGTTTAATAAGTACTTCTGTCCTCTTATTCTTTTTGGTCAAAATCTCTTTCTGTATTTTTCCATCTTGCACCGCAAAAGAATAGGAATATAGTATCTCGTCCAAAAGGATTTGTATTTCAAAATACGTTTCTTTGTATTTACAGTCAACGTCAAACTTGAAAGTTTCTATTGGAGCCGCCAATTCTTTTTTTATGGCAGGTACCTCCAACAATTTATTATTATTTGCCCCCAAGACAGTAGACATTATAATCATCTTTTGCATTTTCGTTAATGCTGCTAGATAATTTGTCTTTCCTGAGCCGTTGGCTCCATAAATGTATGATATCTTATTGTAATTCTGGCCAGAAACTTCCACAGTATTTTCTTCTAAGAATTCCTTCTTTAAACTCTCAGCCACAGTCGTGACTCCAGTTATATCCTTAAAAGGTCCCGTATTACCAACTGAAAATGAAACAAACATAATAGCACCATACCTTTCTACATCTTTGATTATATCCCTTTATAACGCCTTTGTCAACTAGTTATTTTATGTTTTCGCATTTTTTTGCAATTTCGTAATTTAGCGCCCTCATATATGAGTGACTTACCCAAGAACATTGCTTCTATTTTTCTAAAATATCAATTTACCTGTTTTCCATGATAGATTATAGCTACTTTTTATTGGCTTTGCAAACCAACTCATAAAAACGCCAAATTCCCACTATTTTTACTATCTGAAATACAAGAAAGAAAAAACCCCTGCAGTCTGCTTCCAAA
>PVMN01003682.1_pt1 | contig 11877 bp, 9 predicted proteins | sample 1853401 | NCBI WGS metagenome assembly PVMN01 (sample SAMN08533510, study PRJNA380276) | Human gut metagenome, whole genome shotgun sequencing project.
TCAGCAGGTTGCGTTTGCTCATCAGCGTGTAGCTCAGGTTCAGCTTGTTGAACTCGGTCTGGCGGGGGCGGTTGTCGTTCAGGTCTTTTCCTTCTTTCAGCCAGTCGATGAAGAGGTCGTAGAGCGGACGGTGTACCACAAATTCGAGGGTACACAGTGAATGGGTCACTCCTTCGAAGAAGTCACTCTGTCCGTGGGCGAAGTCGTACATCGGATAGGCTTTCCATGTAGTGCCCGTACGGTGGTGCGGATGCTTCACTACACGATAGATAATCGGGTCGCGGAAGTGCATGTTCGGGTTGGCCATGTCAATCTTGGCACGGAGTACCATGGCACCTTCTTCAATCTCGCCGCTGTTCATTTTCTTGAAAAGCTCCAGGCTTTCTTCGATAGGACGGTTTCGGTAAGGGCTTTCCACACCCGGCTGGGTAGGAGTGCCTTTTTGCTGCGCAATCAGTTCGGAACTCTGTTCGTCGATATATGCTTTTCCTTCTTCTATCAGGCGGATAGCGAAGTCCCATAACTGCTGGAAATAATCGGAAGCGTAGTATTCATTTCCCCAATGGTAGCCTAACCACTGGATATCCTCTTTGATAGCTTCTACATATTCCACATCTTCCTTGGTAGGGTTTGTGTCGTCGAAACGAAGGTTACATACACCGCCGTGTTTTTCTGCGATGCCGAAATCAAGGCAAATAGCTTTGGCATGGCCGATGTGAAGATAGCCGTTGGGCTCGGGCGGGAAACGCGTCTGCACTTTTCCACCATTTTTACCTTCTTTCAAGTCTTTCTCTACTGCCTGTTCAATAAAGTTCAAGCTTTTCTTTTCGCCTGCTTCTTCGTTTTTAATATCTGTCATAACGGTTAATGTTATCTGTATTTAGGTTACAAAAGTAGGACATTTTTTTTATTTAACCGGAATATAACCGCTCTTTTTTATAATGTCCTGTCCGTCGGGTGAAAGAATATATTGAATCAGAGGATCGACTTGTTCCTTGTTCTTTACATTGTAATAGTAATAAAGCGGGCGCACGATGGGGTAGGTCTTGTTGGTAGCGTTTTCTACTGTGGGCGTGGCGTAGTGGCTTCCGTCATAAGATACGGAGAGCGTTTTGACGCGGGGGGATACGTATGCCAGTCCGACGTATCCGATAGCTCCCTTTGTCTGGCTGACGGATTGGATGATGGCGCCCGTTGCCGGCATGGAAAGGCTGCTCGCCATATAGTTTTTATTTTTCAGGACACTCTCTTTGAAAAACTCGTAAGTACCGGAAGAGGTTTCGCGGGAGTAAACCACTATCTTGCGGTCGTCTCCGCCTACTTGCTTCCAGTTGGTTATCTTTCCGCGGAAAATATCTTCCAGTTGTTGGCGGGTGAGTTGTTTTACCGGGTTTGAAGGGTGTACCACTACGGCAAGGGCATCGTAGGCCACAATTACTTCGTCCACTTCTTCTCCGGCTGCTTTGATTTTCATCTTTTCGCTGAATTTTATCGGCCGGGAGGCCATTGCGATGTCCGTAGTGTTGTCCATCAGGGCGGAGATGCCGACACCGGTTCCACCGCCGGTCACGGTGACGCGGGCATCGGGATACCGGTTCATAAATCGTTCTGCTGTCTGTTGCGCGACGGGTAATACCGTGTCGCTACCTTTGATGCGTTGTGCACTGGCACTGAGCGAGAGCAGGGAAAGGGCTATTAGTAAGTTTCTTCTTATTTTCATAATGATTCTTTGTTTATTGCTGATGCAAATAAAGCAATCGGATATTACATTTCCGTTTCATGTGGCGGGGAAATGATACTTGTAATACAAATGTAACAGGATTGAAACATTTCCTTCAAACGTTAGTCACACCGCCTTAATAAAGAGATGCTTTCTTTGCATCAGAAATCAACAGGTATGAAGAAGGTTTTAGAAAAGATTATAGAAGGAGTGTTGACTTGTAGCGGCTTCGTAACAAGTATTACTATTTTGCTGATTGTGCTCTTCCTGTTTACGGAGGCCTTCGGGCTGTTCAAGAGTAAGGTGATTGAGGAAGGATATGTGCTGGCACTGAACAAGACGAATAAGGTAAGCGTACTGAGCCATGCTCAGATAAAGAATGTTTTTGACGAGGAGATAACGAACTGGAAAGAACTCGGTGGGGAAGACCTTCCTATCCGGGTCTTCCGTTTAGAGGATATCACGCAGTATTATACGGAAGAAGAGCTTGGTCCTGCTTATGAGTATGCAGGCGGCAAGATTACGGAGCTGGTAGAGAAAACGCCCGGTATTGTGGCGTTTGTGCCGCAGAAGTTTATTATTCATCCGGACGCGGTGCATTTCATAGAAGACAACACGATTTCCATGAAAGATGTGTTTGCGGGTGCCGAATGGTTTCCTACGGCTACTCCTGCCGCACAGTTCGGCTTTCTGCCATTGATTGCCGGTACGCTGTGGGTGAGCCTGTTTGCCATTCTTTTCGCTTTGCCGTTCGGGCTGTCGGTTTCTATCTATATGTCCGAGGTGGCGGATCCGAAAGTACGGAACTGGCTGAAGCCCATTATCGAATTGCTGAGCGGTATTCCTTCCGTTGTCTATGGCTTTTTCGGACTGATTGTCATTGTCCCGATGATCCAGAAAATGTTTGATCTTCCGGTAGGGGAGAGCGGACTGGCGGGCAGTATCGTGCTGGCTATAATGGCATTGCCTACCATTATAACGGTGACGGAAGATGCGATGAGGAATTGTCCGCGTGCTATGCGGGAGGCGAGTCTGGCATTGGGGGCTACGCAGTGGCAGACTATATATAAGGTGGTGATTCCGTATTCCATATCGGGTATTACTTCGGGGGTGGTGCTTGGCATCGGGCGGGCTATCGGAGAGACGATGGCGGTACTGATGGTGACAGGCAATGCAGCCGTGATTCCGACGACGATTCTTGAACCGCTGCGTACCATACCGGCTACTATTGCGGCAGAACTGGGAGAAGCACCAGCCGGCGGGCCGCACTATCAGGCTTTGTTCCTGCTGGGTGTCGTTTTGTTCTTCATTACATTGATTATCAACTTTAGCGTGGAGTACATTTCCTCTAAAGGATTAAAACGTAGTAAATGACATGGAAATAAAGAGTAATAATAAGGCCAAACACCGTTCGCAGAAGATTGCTTTCGGAATATTCCGGTTGTTGAGTCTTTGCATCGTGCTGATATTGTTTGCGATTTTGGGCTTCATCATTTATAAGGGGAGCGGCGCTATCAGTTGGGAGTTCCTCACGTCGTCTCCTACGGACGGAATGACAGGGGGCGGCATTTGGCCAGCTATTGTCGGAACCTTCTATCTGATGGCGGGCAGTGCGTTGTTTGCTTTCCCGATAGGGGTGATGAGCGGAATTTATATGAATGAATATGCCCCGAAAGGTAAGCTGGTGCGTTTTATACGGGTGATGACCAACAATCTGAGCGGTATTCCTTCTATCGTGTTCGGCTTGTTCGGTATGGCGTTGTTTGTCAATTATATGGGTTTTGGGGATAGCATACTTGCCGGTTCATTGACGTTAGGTTTGCTTTGTGTGCCTTTGGTTATCCGGACAACGGAAGAAGCGTTGAAAGCGATTCCCGACAGTATGCGTGAAGGCAGCCGGGCGTTGGGAGCGACGAAGTTGCAGACCATTTGGCACGTCATTCTGCCAATGGGGATGCCGAATATTATCACGGGGTTGATTTTAGCGTTGGGACGTGTCTCGGGTGAGACGGCACCGATCCTGTTCACTTGTGCCGCATATTTCCTGCCGCAGTTGCCAACGGGTATTTTGGACCAGTGCATGGCACTGCCTTATCATTTGTATGTGATTTCTACGAGCGGAACGGATATGGAAGCACAGTTGCCGTTGGCTTACGGCACGGCTTTGGTGTTGATTGTGATTATTCTGCTGGTGAACCTGCTGGCAAATACATTGAGAAAGTATTTTGAAAGAAGAGTAAAAACGAACTAAATTAGTATATGGATACAGTGAAAATAGATACGCGTGACGTGAACTTCTGGTATGGTGATTTCCATGCATTGAAAGGTATCAGCATGCAGATTGAGGAGAAGTCGGTCGTTGCCTTTATCGGGCCTTCGGGCTGTGGGAAGTCTACCTTTCTCCGGCTTTTCAACCGAATGAACGATTTGATTCCCGCTACCCGCCTGGAAGGAGAAATCCGTATCGACGGGCAGAATATCTATGCGAAAGGTGTAGAAGTGGACGAGTTGCGCAAGAATGTGGGAATGGTGTTCCAGCGTCCCAATCCTTTCCCGAAAAGCATCTTCGAGAATGTGGCTTACGGGCTTCGGGTGAATGGGATAAAAGATAGCGCTTTCATCCGCCAGCGGGTGGAAGAGACGCTGAAAGGAGCGGCGCTTTGGGATGAAGTGAAAGATAAGTTGAAGGAGTCGGCTTATGCATTGTCCGGCGGGCAGCAACAGCGTCTTTGCATTGCCCGCGCGATGGCGGTGTCTCCTTCGGTACTGTTGATGGACGAGCCTGCGTCTGCGCTCGACCCTATCTCTACGGCAAAAGTAGAGGAACTGATTCATGAACTGAAAAAGGACTATACGATTGTTATCGTCACGCATAATATGCAGCAGGCGGCTCGCGTGAGCGACAAGACTGCTTTCTTTTATCTGGGCGAAATGGTGGAGTTCGACCAGACGAAAAAGATATTCACCAATCCGGAGAGAGAGGCTACTCAGAATTATATAACGGGCCGCTTTGGCTAATGCATCCATGTCTGGAATGCAGTTAACAGAATATTAATCATTTATATATAATAGATTATGGTAAAGTTTATAGAATCGGAACTCATCCTGTTGAAGAAGGAAATTGATGAAATGTGGACGTTGGTGTATAATCAGCTTGACCGTGCCGGAGAGGCTGTCTTGACACTTGACAAGGAACTGGCTCAACAAGTTATGGTTCGTGAGCGCAGGGTGAATGCTTTCGAGTTGAAGATAGACAGCGATGTGGAAGATATTATCGCATTATACAATCCGGTGGCAATCGACCTTCGTTTTGTTTTGGCGATGCTGAAAATCAATACTAATCTGGAGCGTTTGGGTGATTTTGCAGAGGGAATCGCGCGTTTTGTGATTCGTTGCAAGGAGCCGGTACTTGACGCGGAACTGTTGAATCGCCTTCGTATGGCGGAAATGCAGGCAGAGGTATTGTCTATGCTGGAGCTGGCGAAACGTGCCTTGAACGAAGAGAGCATCGAGCTGGCAGCGGGGATATTTTCTAAAGATAATTTATTGGATGAAATCAATGCGGAAGCTACCGGAATTTTGGCGAATTATATCATTGAGCACCCGGAAGCAGCACTTACTTGCGTCGATTTGGTCAGTGTATTCCGTAAGCTGGAACGCTCCGGCGACCACATTACCAATATCGCCGAAGAAATCGTCTTTTTCATTGATGCAAAGGTCTTAAAGCACCGTGGAAAGACAGAAGAGCACTATCCCGGGAAATAAATATTTGCATATTTTTAAACAGAAATTAGGGCTCCTTAAAAAATTGTCTTATATTTGTCAACTGTAACGGACAAGTTACGGGTGTTCTTGCTTCAAATGATAATAAATCCAAAGAATTTTCAAAAAGATGTTATATGACATGTTTTATAATTTGGATAGTATCGGTAAAACCGCCTATATTTGCACCGTTATCCTGAAAACAATCTTTTTACCTTAAAAAAAAAACTAATACCTATTGAAAACTGAAAAATGGAGCTTTGTGAAAAGCCCCATTTTTTTTTGCTCTTATTTTCTAAGCTGCTTCCTTATTCGTATCTTTGACCCTTGCATTAAGAGAGTACTTTCAATTGTAAAATCGTAAATAGTAAATAGAATTATGTTTTCTGGAATCGTAGAAGAATATGCTACTTTGGTAGCACTGGTGAAAGACCAGGAGAATATACACTTTACATTTAAGTGTTCGTTTGTGAATGAGTTGAAAATCGACCAGAGTATTTCTCATAACGGCGTATGTCTGACGGTCGTGAGTATGACGGACGAGACATACACTGTAACTGCCATGAAAGAGACACTGGAACGTTCTAACCTCGGTTTGCTGAAAGTGGGAGATAAGGTGAATGTGGAACGCAGCATGATGATGAATGGCCGTCTGGACGGTCATATCGTGCAGGGACATGTAGATCAGACTGCAACCTGCGTTGACATAAAGGATGCGGAAGGAAGTTGGTATTTCACTTTCCGGTATGCGTTTGACAAGGAAATGGCGAAACGGGGATATATCACTGTGGACAAAGGTTCGGTAACTGTGAATGGTGTCAGCCTGACGGTATGTAACCCTACGGATGACACTTTCCAGGTAGCTATCATTCCTTATACTTATGAGCATACTAATTTCCATACATTTGAGATTGGAAGTGTGGTGAATATCGAGTTTGATATTATAGGCAAGTATATCAGTCGGATGATTCAATATAAGTGAGATGGAAGATAGTGAATTTCTGCAATTAGTGCTTTCCCGTCAGAGCGACCGCGCGTATGATAAAGAACGCCTGGTGGAAGTGGAGAAGCTGGAACGGATTATTGAGGCGGGGCGTATGGCTCCTTCTGCCTGCAATGCGCAGCCGTGGAAGTTTGTGGTGATAACCGACCGCGAATTGGCTTTGAAGATTGGCAAAGCGGCGGCAGGGCTGGGAATGAATAAGTTTGCCAAGGATGCTCTCGTGCATATACTGATTGTGGAAGAATCGGCTAATATCACTTCTTTACTCGGCGGGAAAGTGAAGGATAAGCATTTTCCGCTGATTGATATCGGTATTGCTGCTGCTCATATCACATTGGCTGCTGAAAGTGAAGGGCTGGGATCGTGTATCCTGGGCTGGTTTGATGAAAAGGAAATGAAGCGGCTGACGGGGATTCCTGCTTCCCGACGTGTATTGCTGGATATTGCGATAGGGTATCCGGTGAAAGAGAAGCGTAAGAAGATGAGGAAGCCGAAAGAGAAAGTGGTTTCGTATAATCGCTACTGATTGAAAAATAGATTCTCAGATTAAAAAAGAGAGGGCTGTGATCGAAAGTTTTTTCATCACAGCCCTTTATTGTTTATTTTTTCTTTGATAATTCTTTCAGCAGATGGTCTACTGCTGCTTTCAACTGGGCGTCTTCCCCTTTCAGACTGGCTTCCGGTTCATTGTAGACTAGGATGTCGGGTTGTAAAGTCTGGTTCTCAAGATATTTTCCTTGCATATCCATACAACCTACCTGCGGGATGCCGAATACGATAGACGGGTCGATTTGCCGTTCCCACCATACGGCAGTCATGGTTCCCGCGACAGGAGTACCTATTAATTTACCAATGCCTAATGTCTTATATACGTATGGGGTACCGTGCGCGTTACTGTAATTGTCTTCACAAGTCAACATGCATGACGGTTTCAACCATTTGTTAAATGGGTCGCTGCCGATGTATTGGCCGCGTGGAACGAAACGCTGGTATTCTTTTCCGTTGAGCAGCGTTACTACATCATCGTGCAGCCATCCGCCGCCATTATGGCGAGTATCCACGATAACTGCTTCTTTATTGCGGTAACGTCCCAACAGTTCGGAATACATCTTACGGAAGCTCGGGCTATCCATTCCTTTGATGTGTACGTAGGCGATACGTCCGCCGGATAGTTCTTCTACTTTTTGTGCACAGCGTTTTACCCAACGTTTGTAGAGCAGTTCGCTTTGAGCCCCGTAACTGATGGCTTTCACTGTCTCTTCAAAACGTTTCTTGGTAGCGGGGTCATATACGGTAAGTATGACTTTGCGTCCTACTTTTCCTTCAAATAACGGGAAATAATCTGCGTTGGCTTCAATTACCTTTCCGTCCACTTTTTCGATGATGCATCCTTCTTTTACATCTGTCTTTTTCTGAGTGAAAGGACTCTGAGCCATAATCTCTTTGATTTTCAGTCCGGCGCCATCATATGATTCGTCATAGAATACACCTAAGGCAGCGGTAGGTAGCGCACTGCTTCCTGCTCCATAGCGGGCTCCGGTATGTGAAGCGTTCAGTTCTCCGAGCATTTCGCTCAGCATTTCGGCGAAGTCATAATTGTTATTGATATGAGGCAGGAAGCGTTGGTATGCTTCTTTGTATCCTTTCCAGTCGGTACCTTGAAGGTCGGCAACATAGAATTTGTCGTTTACTTGCTGGTAGACGTGGTCGAAGATATAGGCACGTTCCTCATAAGGACGGTAATCGAAGAAAGCCTCAAAGCTAATCGGGGTGATTTTGCTGCCGGCAATTTCGATTTTCTTCAGTTGTCCGCCTGTGCACATAAAGATGTTCTTTCCTTCTTTGTCGGGTATCAATGCGCCACCGCCAACTCCTTTCAATAATATTTTAGTACTGTTCTCTTTCAGTTTATGTTCCCATAAATCATAGCCGCCTTCAAATGCTGCAAGATAATAGAGTGCGTCACCTTTCGGAGTAAGTACGGCGTCGCCGAGCCGGGAGGAATTTACAGTCAGGCGGACGATACGGTCAAAGCGGTTTTCGAGGTCGAAAGTCAGCGGTTTTACTTCTTCTTTCTCTTTCTTGTCCGAATCTTCTTTCTTATCTTCCGTCTTGGTTCCTTTTTTATCTTTCTTCTTGTCGGCCTTCTCTTTCTCCGCCTTTTCCTTTTTGTCTTTCTCCGCTTTCTCGGCTTTTTCCGCTTCTTCAAGTAAAGCGAGGTCTTCCTTGCTCATCATAAAACGGTTGTAGGCATCTACGTCGAAGAACATGATATAAGCATCGCTTTCGCTTCCCCAGCTACCATGGCTGCGGTATCCGGCACGGTCGCTGTTCCATATCATTGCTTTTCCGCCAAGTACCCATTTGGCATTGCTGTCGCCATATCCGCTTTCGGTCAGGTTGACCATTTCACCTTTACCGTCAGCTTTCAGCAACACGACATCTTTATTGTTCCAGCCGCCTATACCAATGAAGTCCGAAAGAATCCATTTACTGTCGGGGCTCCATTGGAACCATTGGTCGCCGTCTGCATAGGAATACTGGTATTTGGCATCCATCACGGTGCGTACAGCCTTGCTTTTCAGGTTGATGACACGGATAGCGGTGCGGTTTTCCAGGAATGCTATTTCCTTGCCGTCAGGGCTGAATTGTGGTTCGAAAGAAGCAACATTGGATTTTGTCAGGCGTTCCTCTTTCAGTTCGGTAGCATAAGTGAATTGTTTTTCGTCTTTACGCACGATGGTTGAAGTATAGAGTTGCCAAAGTCCGTTGCGTTCAGAAGAATAGACTAGCGTCCGTCCGTCGGGAGAGAAGCTCAGGTTGCGTTCCTGGTCGGGAGTATTCGTGATTTGTTTCGTTGTCTTGTAATCGATTGAAGTAACGTAAACGTCGCCGCGCATGATGAATGCCACCTCTTTTCCTTTAGGGGATACGGCAATGTCGGTAGCGCCGTTCGATCTGATTTGGCGGATGATGTCTTTGTCGTTCTTGTCCGACAGGATAGTAACGTTTACTTTCTGCGGTTTTCCACCCGGAGCGAGCGTATAGATTTCACCGTTATAACCGTAGCAGAGTTTGCCGTCGGCAGCTACGCTTAAAAAGCGGACGGGATGCTTGGTGTGGAAAGTAATCTGTTTGGCGGTAGCGGCTCCGGGAGTACGTTGGAATACATTGAAAGAGCCTTTTTCTTCACTCAAGTAATAGAATGACTGTCCGTCGGGAGCCCATACCGGTTCGCGGTCTTCACCACCGAAAGTGGTTTGTTTCTGGTAAACGGGTGTCTTTCCCGGAGTATACATCCAGACATCACGGGCGATAGGGGACACCTGATGCTTGCGCCAGTAGTCCTCGTATCCTTTCTTATCCTGATAGAGCAATCTTCCGTCTTTATTGATAGAGATACATTCCATCGGCATGGATGAGAACATAACAGGGCGTCCGCCTGTTACGCCTACTTCATATACCTGCTGGAACTGGCCGGAAGGAAATCCGGCATCTTCGGTAGAGGGCGTGATATTAGCAGTGAATAAGATATGCTTATTGTCTTTGTAAGCAATGGGTTTCTCACTGCCGGAATGGGTAGTCAGTCGTTGGGGGATTCCGCCGTCTTTGGATACAACGAAAACATCGAGACTTCCCATACGGTCGGATGCAAAGGCGATCTGCTTGCCATCGGGACTCCATACCGGTTCTGTGTCAAAAGCCGGATTAGTGGTGATTTGTGTTGCACGTCCGCCCGTAGCCGGCACGGTGTAGATGTCTCCTTTGTAAGTAAAGGCAATGGTAGTACCGTCCGGAGAAAGCGTGCAATGACGCATCCATAGCGGAGATTCTTGTGCCGTGATTGCTCCTGCAAAGCATAGGGCAATAGCACTGAGTAGTAGTTTCTTCATTTTTTTTTTAATATAATTGTGTTTAAGTTCATTTCCATGATTTAAGGCATCACTTTTTTATAAGTCCTTCAGTAATACCTTACTTGCCTTTTTATAATATTCCTCTCTGGATTCGGTCAGCACTTTCCATTCGTCGCTGAATTCTTCGTCTTTATCAATCTTGAAGTTCTCCGAACCATAGGTGTCCAGACGGTCGAGCAGAATAGCTACGTTCAGTTGATTGATATCCATTGACGGCTGATAGCCGATTTCCTCACTTTTGGTGTCTGTGACGACTTCATGAATCAAAGCTATCTCCTGCAATTGATAAAGCACTTGATTGGTGAGCCGGATCGGTATCTTATGTTCTTCCGATATTTCCGAAGCTGTATAGGGCGGCTCGTTCTTTTCGAATCGTTTGGCTATAAGAGACATAATCAGGATAGAGATAAAGTCGCGGTAACGGCGGCTGATATTTCTCGTATCTTGGTCGAAGCTGAAACTTTGGATATTCTGTCCCGCATATGTCAGTTCCGCCCCGAACAGGCAGATAGTCCAGGATATTTGCAACCAGAGAAGGAACAAAGGTAAGGCGGCGAAACTACCGTAGATGGCATTGTACTTCGATACTCCCAACTGGCTGCTGATATATAGATATTGAAAAACCTGATAGGCGGTTCCCGCCAGGACTCCTGCGATAAATGCATGTTTGAATTTCACTTTTGTGTTCGGCATAAAGATATACAGCCCTGTGAACATCAGCCAGGTTAGGACGAAAGGGATGAGGCGTATCGCAAATTTCATGATAGGGGCCAGCAGTACGAAGTCGTCCATCTGCTTGAGCATGGTACCTACGAAAATGGAAAGACCGCCGGAGACTACAATCAGAATCGGCATCAACAGGAACATGGAGAAATAATCCGTAATCTTGCGGTACATGGAACGCGCTTTCTTCACTTCCCAGATACGGTTGAATGTGATTTCTATATTGCTGACCAGATTGATAACTGTCCATAGCAACATCACCAAACCGATTCCGATGAACAGACCACCTTTGGTCTGTGAAAGATATGAATCTACAAAGGAGAGGATGGCTTCCGTGGTTTCTATGTTTCCCCCGAACCCGTTGCGCAATTGATGTTCCATCAAACTGTCGAACCCGAATCCGCGTGCGATGGCGAACAGGATAGCGAGTATCGGGACAATGGCAAGCAGGGTACTGTATGTCAGAGCCGATGCCTTATTTGCCATCCGGTCTTTCGTAAAACGGTTGATACAGAGATAAATGGTCTTAATGATATTGTAGAGCGAGAACTTAGTCCTGGTCACTTCACCTTCCGTAATGCGCCAGATGTCATACGTAAGGAATTTCCATATATCAGTGATTTTCTTCTTCATGGCTCAGAGTTTAAAAAAAGAAAAAGCAGTCAGCCTGTAAGCCGAGTTCTGTACCTTATTATAAATAAGGTGCCTGTCATTTATCTGAGTGGCGTGTCACCACGACACTTTAGCGGTCTACC
>PVMN01003687.1_pt1 | contig 11864 bp, 7 predicted proteins | sample 1853401 | NCBI WGS metagenome assembly PVMN01 (sample SAMN08533510, study PRJNA380276) | Human gut metagenome, whole genome shotgun sequencing project.
TCTGTTCTTTTTTAAACCTGAATCAGCTTTCATTTTTCTTTTCCTCCTTTCTTATTTTATATCCTCACTGTTTTTATTTTAGCGCAATTACATTTAAACAGCAATATATTTGTGAATTTAAAGTGAATAAATACATGTTAATTTTAGTTTTTTTTAATATATTGTTTTAAGCTCATAAAATTCATATGTTATCATGAGTTTAAAATGTGATTATAAAAAGTTTTATTGTATTTTGACAAAATTTGTAGTAACATTAAAGTCAGAAAATTATTAATGAACAGAAAGCAGCTATTTTTACATGAGATATAATGTACCTCATTTTTTTGAACGTAAAAATATTGATATATCTGATATTCTTTATCTTACACGTCAAAATCCAGATACAAAAATTACATTTTTTGATGGGAAAGAGATCCTGACTGCAATTCCGGTAAAAGAGATTGCAATTTATCTTCCGGATGAAGAATTTGTGAATATTACAAAAGGTGTTCTTCTTCGAAAATCACAGATTGTAAATATTTCAGATGACGGATTATATACCATGACAGATGGAAGTGTATTTCAGGGACGAAAAAGGAATATCAGTCAACATAAACAGCTTAGGCAGGCGTTAGGATTATCCAAAGAACAGGATAAAAAAACAGAGAAAATGATTCCCCTTGAATTGTTGGAAAAATGTAGCATTCTCAATGACATGCCGCTTGCTTTTTGTGTTATTGAACTTGTATTTGATGTGAACGGCAGAGGAGTAGATTTTGTATTTCGTTATTGTAATGAAGAAATGGCTGTTGTAGAGGGAATTCCGGTTTCAGAAATGCTGAATAATTCGTTTTATGAGGTGTTTGAAAATGGAGATAAAAAATGGCTGGTTACTTATGCCGACGTAGCTTTAAACGGTACAAAGGTCATTTTACATGATTACAGTCCGGAAATCGGGAAAGACCTGACTATTTATTGCTTTCAGCCGCATCCGGGGTATTGTGCATGTATATTGATTCCGGGATGAATTCATTTAACTTTCACATATGAGGGAGACTTTGGGCTGTACATAACGCACCCCATGCCACCTCCACATTCGGATACTCCTCATACCCGCCCACTCTCTGCGCACCTTTCCGCAGGTAGGCCTTTACCTTTTCCCCATAAAGAAACGGATCATTTCCTTTCACGATTCCCCACTCCATAAGCAGTGCTGCGCTTCCGCTGACAAAGGGTGCCGCAAAAGAAGTTCCGGTGACAGTAGCGTAGCCTCCGCCGGGAACCGGGGCGGAGACGGATACGCCGGGAGCTGCGAGGTCAGGCTTCCGGATCGGCAGGAACTGACTTCCCCTTCCGGAAAAATCTGCGTAGGCATTCAGTCTGGAATCATAAGCTCCAACAGAAATAACTTTTCCGGCAGTGGAAGGAATCGTCAGGGTTCCCACTGCCCGAGGAAAATAAAATCCGGTTCCGCGGTTCAGTACATTTCCGCCCGGCAGCCATAGAAAATACTGACCGGAACGCACATGTTTTCCACTTAAAAGAACTTTCCAGACACCGCTGTCCACATAATTACCCACAGGAATGAAATCTATGTAGATCTCCTGAGACAGCTGATAGGGACCAGGTTTTCCATAATAGATCAGAAGCTCTGTATTTTCCAGCAGATGTCGCTGTGGGCCCAGCCTTTCATATAATGGACCGATCCGTTCTCCGGACGGACTTTCCAGATAAATTTCCATCTCATCTTCATAATCCTTCCATAACTGTACATTTAATGTGGGCTCAAAAGCTCCCACTGCCAGCTGAAGCTCTTCTGTTTTTCCCTGCTGCAGGATTCCGCCTGCATGCCAAGGCTGGCTGCCGTTATTCCCGGTTCCTGTAACAATCACAGTCCGCCCTATGGCCGCAACAGTATCAATGTAATTTTCCAGAAGGGAATCCCCTCTGTGGGAACCATAATTATTCCCAAAGCTGATGTTTATGACGATCGGTTTTCTCATCTTCACTGCCTGCCGTATCAGGTAATCAATCCCCTCCATCAGCTCCGTTGTCCGCGGAAATGAATTTTCCCGTGGATTTCCCATCTTTACCACCAGAAGATCACTTCTATACGCAACGCCTCGATTCACTCCATCCGATGCTCTTCCATTTCCTGCTGCTATTCCAAGAACTGCTGTCCCATGTCCACTGAAATCCCCCGACGGAACAAGGCGCCTGCCTTCGGTTTCCCCGAGTGCAAGCGCCTCATCAATTTCTTCTTTCGTATATTCAGTTCCTGATACATAGTTTTCCGGTGGATTTCCAGCTACACTCTGATCCCACAGTCGCAGGATCCGGGTACTGCCATCCTCGTTTCTGAAATCCGGATGGAAATAGTCCACTCCGGAATCCACAATGCCCACCAAAATACCTTCGCCGGTTAAACCATCGGCTCCATTCTGCACCGGCAAAATGCAGCTTGCCTCCCGCTCTTCAAAGGTCTCAAAGTAGAGTCTCTTGGGCTTTTCTATAAACTCGATCTGCTCTCTGACTGAGTATGCAGCAATTTCCGATTCCGGCAGTGTCACTACTGCATAACCACCAAGCAGCTGGACCACCTGGATCCCCTCACCACTAAGTCCGCTTTCCGGGCCACTGTACTTCACGATCACATCCCACAGCCTGGTGGTGGGATCATACCCCACATTCAGATTTTCCGATTTCGCCCGTTCCTGCGGCAGGGCATTCATGGCAAGATTAAGAAGATTCTCTATTTTCTGGTCTGGCATAAGGCTTTCATTTCCATTGATACATTTTTTTTATTATATGCAACGCCTTCGATTAAAGAACCAACATGATCCGCTTATATCTATAGCACTCCCGGAAATTATTATAATTGAAATTTCCCTTTTCATAGTTTATTGGCATAAATACCGGACAGGCAGTCTCCTCTTCCGGGAAATCACTTGTGATCATCTGCGCTTTAAATTCTGCATTGTCCAGCACACCAGTCTCAAAGCTTCCTGTAATCTCTGATGTATTTCCGTGATTATCTGTAACAAATATCTGTACAGTATACTGTGTTTAAGAAGCCAGTTTCTCACCTTCATAAGAAATTAAAACAGATGTTGCTTTCTCTTTAACACCGATGACTCCAAATGAATGCAGGCGCATGGGGTCATAAATCGTCTTTAGATATCTCAAAATTCCATAGATGCAAAAAGGCATGAGCCTTTTATATGACTCATGCCTCTTCAGCCAAACAAAAATCCGTAATCTTATCCGATAATATTATGCCGTTGTTTTTTTATCATCTGTTTTCTCAAGCAGCTTCTTCACGCCCTGGATCGCTACCAGTACACCAAGGATCAGCAGTAATACTGCAAATACAAGCTGTAAGGTGTTTCCAAGATCCAGCCCTGTTGTTACCAGTGCCTTTGAAAGCTTTGTGATGGTCATGCCAAGTGCTGTGAAGGTAACTGCCATCATGAATACCATCGGGATCCAGAGCATGCAGCCCTGACGTTTTGTTTTCTTTAAGAATACTGCACAGGCTACAAGAGCGAGTACAGATAACAGCTGGTTTGCGGAGCCGAACAGCGGCCAGATTTCTGCATAGCCGACCTTTGTAAGCATGTAGGCAAGTACCAGTGTAATGACTGTTGCGAAATATTTATTTGTTACTACCTTCAGGAACGGGCTCATGTTTTCCTCATCTGTATCAGAATCAAGGAAAAATTCCTGGAATGACAGACGTCCGACTCTGGCTACAGAATCAAGGGAGGTCAGTGCAAATGCGGATACAGCAAGATTGATCAGAGTAAATACCAGTGAATGCGGAAGGCCAACTACAGAAAGGAAGTTTGCGATAGCACCTGCAAAAATCTGCGGCTGTGTTGTAAGTCCCTGTGCTGCTGCTTCACCGTCTGCAAAAGATGCAACTGCGATCAGTGCGATGATGGCAAGCATACTTTCCATCAGCATTGCTCCAAAGGAAACAGGCAGCATGTTTTTCTCATTTTTGATCTGCTTGGATGCAGTACCGGAAGATACCAGTGAATGGAAGCCGGAAACAGCACCGCAGGCGATGGTTACAAACAGGATCGGGAACATATACTGTCCGTCTACGTTAAAGCTTGTAAATGCCTTCAGGTTACAGGAAGGATTGGCTACAAATACACCGATAACCGCACCGACGATCATAAAAATGAGCAGATAGCTGTTCAGATAATCACGTGGCTGAAGCAGTGCCCATACAGGAGCGACACTGGCGATCAGGATGTATACAAAAATGATGATATGCCAGGTTCCAAGACTTACATACATGGGGAAATTAAGTCCCAGCACAATTGCTGCTACCAGAAGTAAAATTGCGACTGCAGTGTTGACCCATTTGTTGAATTTTGTATATTTAAGGAAAAATCCAAGTGCAACAGCCTCAAATATAAATAACATGGAAGTGGTTGCAACAGCTCCGTTTGCCGCTACCTTTGTAACTGTTCCTGCATCATTTACGGCAAATCCGTTAAAGGTTCCTGCTACAACATCTGCAAATGCGGCAACAACCAGAATACAGAACAGCCAGCAGAATAAAAGAAATAATTTTTTTCCAAGCTTTCCGATATACGCTTCGATGATATATCCGATGGTACGTCCTTTATTCTTTACAGATGCGTACATGGATGCAAAATCCTGAACAGCTCCGAAAAAAACACCACCGATGAGGATCCAGAGCAGAACCGGCAGCCAGCCGAAAATTGCGGCCTGGATCGGTCCATTGATGGGACCTGCACCTGCTATGGATGCAAACTGATGGCCAAATACTACATTTGTATCCGCCGGTACATAATCAACTCCGTCCTCCATTTCGTATGCCGGAGTTTTTGCTTTCGGATCAATGCCCCATTTGTTCTGGAGATAACGGCCATACAGAAGATATGCACCTCCGAGAACTACGATGGCTATGATCATCATTGTTATTCCGTTCATAATATCAACTCTCTTTCCTTTGTGTTATTTTACTTTTATATATAAAAAAGCCCCTGCTATCCTTTCGGATAACAAAGGCGGAATGTTCCGTGGTACCACTTTGTATTATCATATTTATCACTAAATACAACCACTTAGTGCTGTCTCTTCAAACAGCCTCTTCTGTAACGTGAAGACTACGTCCCGGCTTACTTGACCTTTCTATTCAGCGGGATGCTCCCAGGTGATATCACAAAATACCTTCTGCCGCTTCTCACCAGCTGCGGCTCTCTGTGATCCGGTCTGCTTCTTGTGATCTGTCCTGTTCCATGCATTTCTCTTTTTTATTTATCTAATGTTTTACTCCTTTTTTTATAAAAATTCAATAAATAATTTATATATGTTTTACAAATTTACATATGTTTTTTTGTGCATTTTTAAGGTCAAAAATAAAATATGGCGTATGTAACGAAGCCAGATTCCAGCTTTGCTTTACGCTCCTTTTTCCGTCACATACGCCGCATCACCCATTATTCAGAAAATGTATATCTTACCATGTATCCTTTTCCGTCACCGGTTACGATCACGACTCCGCCATCGGGATTCTCAATCTTATCAATGATCGGAAATCTTCCTTTTTCTTTTACAAAAGCTTCCGGGCTCTCGATCTTTGCTTCAACGATCTCCTGCTGAGAATGACGATCGCCGCCACAGGGATTAATGGTTTCAATAATAATCTCATATTCCTTCATACCCTTCACCTCTTTCATTTAGTTCAGTTTTCCGGTTCTTATACTTACATTTTATCGTAAAAATCCCGTTTATGCAAAATGCGTTCTGCACAAATTTCCAGAGGATTTATTGGTATTTTTTACTATGTTCAGAATTTTTTCATTCTACAAAGTGGATCCTGCTCTCATCAAAACGGTCCTGCTGCTTTCTGCTCTCTGCCGGGTATCCGTTTCCAGTTTAATTTTGTCAGTCAGACTTCCGTATTCTGGCTTTTGGTCCGCATCTTTCCCAGACAAATTCCTCCGATTATTTTAACACAGTTTTTTACAGACGGACAGACTTCATTTCTGAAAACGTTTATATGACATCATATTCATTCTTTTTCCTGCACATTGATGATAACCTTCATAGTTGTCTCGCGGTTTTCATCAATATACTGATAAGCCTTCAGATAATCTTTGAACTTAAATGTCTTTGAGATCAGTGGCTTTAAATGAACCTTTCCGGCATTTACAAGATCAATGGCATCTACATAATCATCATGGCGGTACATCATGGTGCTCTTGATATCCAGCTCATGGTCATTGGCAACAGCAAGGTCAACGGTTGCCATATCCGCAAATACTGCTACCAGTACAATCACGCTGCCCTTTCGCGCATACTGGATGGCCTGTCCCATAGTGATGTTGTTTCCGGCACAGTCGTAGATCACATCTGCCTTATCCGGACCAAATGCATCTACCAGTGCCTCTCCGAAATTTTTCTCCTTTGTGTTTACACAGATATCAATGCCGCACTCTTTTGCTTTTGCAAGACGGAGGTCACTGACATCTGTGATCATAACCTTGGCTGCGCCCATTCCTTTGGCTGTCTGTGCAACAAGGTTTCCGATCGGACCTGCACCGATCACTGTGATATTCATTCCCTTTACATCGCCCATTTGCTTCACTGCATGAACTGCAACTGCCAGCGGTTCGATCATGGCCCCTTCCTCGTAGGACATCTCTTCCGGGATCGGTGTTACCTTGGAAGCATCCACTGCAAAAAATTCAGATGCTGTTCCAGTTGTCTGGAAGCCCATAACCTTCAGTTCTTCGCAGAGATTGTATTTGCCATGACGGCACGGATAACAGTGTCCGCAGTATACCTGAGGCTCGATGGTTACTTTCTGGCCAACTTTAAAACCTGTCACATTCTTTCCAAGTTCTGTGATCTCACCGGAAACCTCATGTCCCTGTGTCACCGGATATTTGGTAAACGGGTGCTTACCGTGGTATACATGGATATCTGATCCGCAGATACCAATGTTCATGATCTTAACAAGAACCTGGTCATCTCCCACTTCCGGAATATCTACCTCTCTGAAAATAATCTCTCCTGGATTTGTCATTACCTGCTGAATCATATCTTATTTCCTCCTCGTCTATTTTTGTGATTTATTTCGCCTTTATCTTTTATTAATTATTTTATTAAAGTGATTATATTATCGTTCCTGTAAACTCATTTGTCAATAGTGTTTCCTGTGTTTCTACTTATTGTACAAATTATCGTTTTTATTTTTATGCACATTGTAAAGCGGACATTCGCAATCCGCTTCGCTACTTGCTCATGAACGCAGTCGCTTCGCGATCTGTCAGTGGGAGCTTTCAACTCCCACTGACATAAGCATCCCCCCTCACCCGCCGCTTAGTGCTCCGCGCACTTGAAGCGGGGGAATGCTTATCTGCGTTCAAGCAAACAATACGGTAAAACAGCGATAGAAAAAGCTCGCAGATCCGACACGACCATTTCTGATACATGACAGATATGCGAGCTCAATTCTCATAGATCCATATAACTCTGTATTCTTATATATTCCTGATCAGTTCATAAAAAAAGTGCTTCGCCGCACCGACTGCTGACGCTTCCTTTCTGTAAGTACAGTTCTTCAGATATCGGATATCACAGTCAAAGCCGTTGTATTCCATAACCTTTTCCCCGAGAGGAATCATATGATCGGCAAGATATCCACCAACTTCTCCACCAAGGATGATATCCATATCATAAGCCATTCTGAGATTGGAGATCAGCACAGCCAAATGATCCATATATTCTGCCCACTTCTTCTCTGCTTCACTGTTTCCGTGGGAAAGTGCCTCCATAAACTGCTCCAGAGTTTCATACCTTCCAGCTGTCAGTGCACTGGCAGCACAGTAGGCATCTGCACAGCCTTTCTTGCCGCAGTAGCACTTCCGTCCACCCGGAACCAGGATCATATGGCCGAACTCTCCTGCTTTCCGGTTCTGCCCTGCAAACAATTTCCTGTCAATACAGAAAGCTCCTCCCAGCGTATTATTCAGCGAAAGATATATGGCATCCTGATACTGGTTAATGTCCTCTGCCAGCATAGCTGCATTGGCATCATTTTCAAAACAGACAGGGCAGGAAAAAGCCTGTTCCAGAAAATTCAAGCTGTAATTTTCGATCTGCAAAGCATGAGACTTCACAACAAGATGCTGCTCCTGACTGATGATTCCCGGAATGGATATCCCGATTCCCAGCAGTTTGTCCGGTTCATCCATATCCCCAAGAAATTTTTTTGCCAAAGAAGCAAGCTCCACACAGTAGGATATCTCCTGTGAAAATTTCATTCTCACACGTTCTGTCTTCTCGATCTCAGACCGCATATTCACCAGCGTCATCCCTACATGATTGGCAGTGATACAAATACCCATTGCATAGCGGTAACCGGGATTGATCCCGATACTCTTGGCTTTTCTGCCTCCTGTAGAAGCATACTCCCCGGTCTCCATAAGCACTCCGCCTGCCATAAGCTCGTTTACATTGGAAAGCACAGTCGGCATACTCATATTCAGATTTTTGGAAATCTCCACCTTTGAGGTGTCCGCATTATTCATCACATAACTGACGATCCTGGATCTTGTATTATTTTTTTTCTCTGTTTTTGATGCCATATCAAACCTCTTTTATAAACTATTTTATAAAAGATATGATAGCCTTTCCCTTTGAATTTGTAAAGTATTTTCTGTTGTTGTTCAGCTACATATCCTCCAGAATCTGTTTCACCAGCTGCCGTGATTCCACCGGTTTTGCGATATGACCGTTCATACCTGATCTGCTGCATTCATCCACACATTCCTGTGCAGTCTGGGCAGTCATTGCCAGAATGATGACCTTCTGCGCATCCGGACGGTTCATGGCACGGATAGTCTTTGCCGCCTGAATTCCATCCATCACCGGCATCATCACATCCATAAGGATCACAGCGAACTCACCTTTGGCAGATGCCTGGAATTTTTCCACGGCTTCCTTTCCGTTCCATGCTTTCTCAACAGCTGCTCCATGCTCTGTAAGATAAAATTCTGCAATCTCCATATTAATCTCGTTATCCTCGACCAGGAGAATCTTTTTCCCGGAAAGTGCTTTTCCATCGGGAAGAATATCTTTTTTCATGATCTGTTTTTTCTCTTTATCGATCAGGAAAGGAAGGCGGAATGTAAAAGTTGTTCCGACACCAAGAGTACTCTCCACTTCAATAGTTCCCTGCATCTGTTCAATAAGCTTCTTCACAATAGACATTCCAAGACCGGTTCCGCGATACTGTGTCCTTGCACCGTTCTCTTCCTGATTAAACGGCATGAACAGCTTATTCTTTACAAATTCCTCACTCATACCGATTCCGGTATCTGTAATCCTGAATTCATATACAGCATTTGTCCCGTCACTGGAGATCTCTTCGATATAAGTTTCTACTGTACCACCCGGCTTATTATACTTAACAGAATTGCTCAGAAAATTCAGCATGATCCTCTGAAGCTGAAGAGCATCTCCCACAAGAGCAGTATGTTTCACATATCCTCTGCGTCTGCGGTGGAGCATTCCTGTTTCCACCATCTGTGCATCGATCAGTAATGCCACTTCATTAGCCAGTGTTTCCAGATCAAACGGCTCCTGTTTCAGCTTACAGTTGCCTGATTCCAGCTTGCTCATATCCAGCACATCATTGACAAGTGCCAGAAGATGACTGGCAGAAAGCTCCAGCTTTCGGAGACTGTCATCCATTTTTTCTGCATCGTTCCTGTTCTTCTGTATGATATTCAGCATTCCCATAATACCGTTGATCGGTGTACGGATATCATGGCTCATACGGTTCATGAATTCTGTTTTCGCCTTACTTGCAGAATCTGCTTTTTCAAAAGCCTCCTGCAGACGTTCATTCTCCTGCTGTTCCTGTTCATGAAAAGCCGATGTGTTCTTGAACAGTATAATGCCATGTACAACGATCTGTTCTCTGCCCGTACAACTGTCATAAAGCGTATCCCTTGACATGAGCACAGTCTTCTGCAGCCATACAAAGCTTCCATCCTCGCTTTTCTTCCGAAATTCCACTATAATCTGCTTTGCGCCTGTCTCAAAACGTTCAAGAAGTTTCTCCGCAGAATCCACAATACGGTAATTTTCCAGTGTTTCATCGGCAATCTGGTTGCGTTTTTCTTCGCAGTATTCATTATAGGAGCACGGAAGCTCCAGCTCATCCAGAAATTCCAGTATCCCTTTCTGATAAAAAACCTGCTCCATCCTGTCCTCAGTGAGATTTACCATGTAACCCGCCTCTGCAGTTTCCAGAAGAGCGTCCGCATAATTGCTATTCTCCACAATAGACTGACGAAGCTGCTCATAATATCGGGTAAGCCTCACCTTCTCACTGACTGCTTTCTCCTCACAATTCTGGAAATCTTCAAATCCCAGTGCAAAATGGTGGAGCCGTCCATCCTCTGCGCCATTAATAAAAAGTATGGTCATTTTTCCATATTGTACTTTATCCTGTTTATGGTACTGATACGGAATCTCGATCTTTCCGGCTGACTCTGTAAGATTCTCATCCAGATAAGATATCTGCAGCTTTTCCCTGAGTGATCTTCTTGTTTCCCCTGAAGAAAATTCCTCCACAATCTGCTCTACAGCGCCGGAATAGCTGCCGTCCTCTGCAAGGATAAAATCTGCTCCCGCCCGGAGGGTTCTGTATTCATCCAGTCTGGCATTGCAGTACAGGCATGCGGAAAAATCATAGCCCTGAAATTTCAGGCGGTCACGAATCTCCTGATCAACCTTCTGCCGGTCTGCTGCCTCCTGCAGCTTCGCCCGGTTCTTGTCAATGTACATATTTTTGTCCGCATAGCGGAAAAGATCTCTCAGCGTACTTCCCTCAAAATCCACCATACTGGCGTATCCGGCTGCATAGCTGATAGGCATCTCCGGATGTCTTCTGGAATATTCATCTGTATGCTTCCGGATCCCCTGCAGACAATCCCGGATTCCCTGATCATCCAGGCCTTTCAGCACGGCAATAAACTCATCGCCTCCGTCGCGTCCCACAAAATGTTCTCTCGGGACAGCTTCACGAAGAAGGATGGCAAAAGACCGGATGTACTCATCACCTTTCTCATGTCCCAGGTTATTGTTAATGGTTCTGAGATTATTCAGGTCAAAAACGCAGATCGCAATGTTCTGTTGTCCTTCGGCATCTGATGTTTCCGTACCATCCAGGATCTCTTCACATTTATTCTTGTTTGGAAGTCCCGTTGCTTCATCCAGATAGACTTTCTTCTGAAGAATCCTGTTCTGAGCTGCAAAACGGAGAGCCCGGATCAGTTCCCCTGCGATCAGGATGATCAGTCCTGCGATATCCACGATAACGATCTTCTCCAGCCGATCCAGCGAGGTGGCTTTTTTCTGGGAATAGTCTTCTGCCAGGCCGGTAGCCTCGTCACAGATATGGAAAAACTTCTCGCTCATAGATATGATATCTGTATTCTCATATCCCTTCTCACGGACAAGATCTATCTCCTGTGTCAGTTTCTGGAAATACTCATCCAGTTCAACCATCTTGTTCTGGAATGCATTGTCATCCAGACGCACAAAATTCAGTTCATTACTGCCGTTTTGAAGTCCCTCTATATAAGAAGCAATGATACCGCGCATCTTATCCTGCGGCTGTCCTGCATTCTCCAGCTTCACCATTCTCTGAGTTCCGCCACGCACAAGTCCTGCATAATTGACAATACGTGCAGTTCCCTGGATCTGTCCAACCATGATCATGATACTGAAAAACAGCACGATCAGTATCACCGTCAGCACTGTCATACCGAAACGCATGATATATGACAGATTTTTGTTTGAACCTTTCTTTGCTTTTTTCATTA
>PVMN01003708.1_pt1 | contig 11757 bp, 13 predicted proteins | sample 1853401 | NCBI WGS metagenome assembly PVMN01 (sample SAMN08533510, study PRJNA380276) | Human gut metagenome, whole genome shotgun sequencing project.
CTACAACTTATATTCCAACTTTAACTAAGTAATAGGATAGGGGATTGAGCAGACCAGCTCCATCCTTTATCCTATTTTCAAGTAAATCCTTGCTGATAATGAAATTCACCACGTTCATTCCGCTTCTTTTGTACCAACCCAATCTCGAATTTGCAACTTTAAATATTTCTTTATTGCTAAATCTGTTCTTATGTTTCCAGTTCAGATAACTTAGATTCCGATAGATAGTTTTGGGTCTCTTCCATTGCTTCATGACAATTACTCTGATTTTATGCCTCAGGTACTTGCTATGGAGCGTTTACCTTTGCTACACCACTTCCTCCATCCATACCGTTACTGGTACCGACTTGTGGTTCGCTACACTTGGCGGTAAATACCCGTGACTGGACTTGCACCAGTAAGATTAGTGCCATGCTCGGCACACAAATGAAGGCATAAACCTGCTACAGATTCATGCCCTCATTTTTACATACCATTCATTTTGAACTAATCCAGATAACTTCCTGTCGGAGATGCATTGTACTTCTTCTTGATCTCGATCACCACAGAACCATCTGGCTGTGTCTCTTCTGAAAGAATCTTATATTTTGTATGATTCTTATCCAACTGCTCTTTATATTTTCTTACTTCCTCTGCCACAAGTTTTCTGGCATAATCCTGGCCAATGTCCTCTTTTAACAGAAAATGTAAGGTCTGGGTAATGCACGCTGCTTTTACTCTCTTCATAATCTACCTGCCTTTGTTGTGTTTCTATTCGGTTTTATTACCTCTTGATTATAACAAATCGAGGGAAGATTCGTAAGTAAAACTTGCGTTTTATTGTGCGTTTCGTCACTTTTAAATTCTATATACATACACATATATGTGCACATTGCATAATCACATTTATATTTGCTGAACCTATAATCCTTTCATAACTGCCATAAGAATGGAATAATATTTGTCTGCTTCTGTATCAGTTCTACTGGTCATAACAGCAGGAACATCACAACCATTTAAGGTTCCAGCACTTTCCAGATGTGCAAAGAAGGTTAAGGCTTTGGTAAAAATATTTCCTGCACACAAATCTGGCATAACCAAAATATCCGCATGGCCACATACCGAAGACTCAATTCCTTTATGTCTTGCCGCTTCTTCGCTCACGACATTATCCAATGCCAGCGGTCCTGCAACAGAACCAATTTCACTGAATTCACCGGTTTCAGCTCGTTTTACCAACTCCTCTGCATCTACTGTTGATATGATTTTCGGATTTACTTTTTCTACCGCAGATACAAATGCAATATTCGGTTTTTCAATTCCCAGTTTATGAGCAAGTTCTACCGCATTAGCAGTAATTTTAGCCTTTGCTTCTACATCCGGTGCAATATTAATCGCACAGTCGGTGATAATCATAAATCTCTGCTCTGCCTCATACTGCAAAACAGTAGCCTGGGACAAAAGAGCTCCCTCTGGGAAAAATCCCAACTCTTTATTTAAAATTGCTTTCATAAAATTAGATGTTTGCATCAGTCCCTTCATTGGGATATCCGCTTTTCCTTCTTTGATCAGCTTGCAGGCTAAATCTGCGGAAGCCCGCTCATCATCACAAGAGATAATTTCATAATCACTCACCTGTTCTCCCATATCAATTAATAACTGTTCAATACGGACCTGATCTCCAATCAATACTGCATCTACAATTCCAGTTCTTTTTGCATGCACCAATGCAGCTAAAGCAACATCATCCTGAGCATTGGCCAGTGCCACTTTCTTTTTGATCTGATTGCTTAAGAGATAACTCTCCATTTCTTTAAAATTTTTATACATAGTTACAGCTCCTTAATCTCTACTTTTCCAGTTAACGCAAGGTACGCATTTGTGCCTAAAGAATCCATTTCAAATTCTCCTGGTTCCAGAACAATCGGTGCAATATAGGATACATATTGTTTGATCTGATTCATCACATAATCGGAATAAGCAATACCGCCCGTAAAAATAATTGCATCTACCTGTCCTTTCAACACTGTCGCCATAGCACCGATTTCTTTGGCTGTCTGATAACACATCGCATCCAAAGCTTCTTTATATTCCTGATTTCCTTTTTCAATTTCACCTACAATGGTACGAACATCGGTTTCACCAATATAGGACATCAATCCGCCCAAACCATTTACCTTTCTTCGCATCTCTTTCCGGCTATACTGTCCAGAATAACACAAATCAATCAATGCTCCAACTGGCAAACCGCAGCTTCTGTTGGTAGAAAACGGACCTTCGCCATCCAGTCCATTCGGGCCATCTACCATAAGTCCATGTTTATGAGCTGCAACCGAGCTTCCTCCACCCATATGACAGACCACAAGATTTAAATCCTCGTAATTTTTTCCAATTTCTTTCGCATATTTTCTCGCTGCTGCTTTATGATTCAATGCATGGAATCTGCTGACGCGAGGAATCTCTTTTAATCCAGAATAACGGGCTAATGGTTCAAATTCATCTGTACAAGGAGTATCACAAGTTAATGCAACACATCCAAGTTTAGAAAATTCATCTGCAATTTGCAATCCTAAATCAGAAATATGGTTTCCATACTGTTCGCTGGCTGACTGCTCCAACATCGTCTGGTTGATGTGATAAACACCACCAACTAACGGAACTGTATGTCCACCGCGGGTTACAAATGCATCCAAGTCTTCCCCTTTTATATGAAGTTTCTCCATAAAATCTTTGATCACTTTAATGCGAAACTCTTTCTGATCCCAAATGGTTGGAAACTGTCTGATTTCATTGGCATTATGGCCAATGGTTTCTTTTTTTACGCAGGTGTCATCTTCAAAATAAGCAATTTTGGTCGAAGTAGATCCCAAATTGATCACTATAATTTTTTTCATATTCTGTCTCCTTTAAATAAATCTAAGGGACAAATATTTGCCCCTTAGCGAATTATTATTTTTTCTTTAAAATGGTTTTTTCCATCACATATTTTGTTACAAAAGATAAAATAATCGTTAATACGATCGTTGGCAGATATACGTTCCAGAATCCATAGGTTGTTGCCTCGGTATTTTTACCCATAACACGTAAAACACCAATGGCAATCGGATAATGGAGCATGTAAATGTACAAGGAAATAGAGCCCAGTGCTGCAAATAATTTGCTAGTTGCTGGGTTATTTAAAAATGTTGTCAAGCCATCTACGTTATACAAACTTAATCCAACTACTACCAACTGTAAAAATGCAACGGTCCATCTCTGCAGCATAAAATAGGTTGGCTGATAAATTACATACCATGCAAGCAATACGGAACAGATTACATTCAATACCGTCAAGAAGCACTTCATGTTCTTCGTAACTTCCTGTTTCTTTGCCAGATCAACCAACTGATAAAGAATGATTCCGCCAAACATACCGATTAATACAAAGATCAGTCCGTTGTTAAATCCTAAGGTTGCAGTAGCGTCTGTTGCACTTCCGCCCATACCATTGGTAGAAGTGGTCTGTAAACCAAAGGTTGACCATGCAGTCTGTGCAGCACGTGTTCCGGTGAAGGACCACCAGCCACCGAAGAAAATAAATCCAAATGGAGCAATTACGCCTGCTGTCAGATCCTCATTTTTGCATAATCCCCAGTATAAGAAATAACTGCAGATGATCATTGCTGAAATGAACCAGAGAACACCGTTCGTATTAAAGAAGTTGTTATTGGTATTTCTTAATCCAGCCGCATGGAATCCTAAAAATTCCCAAATGCTGTTAACAAGCATGACGCAGTAATCCTGGAATCCATATTCTGGATAATAAAAAGCAGTAGAAACAACCACTCCTATTAAATATCCTAAAATCAACACTGGAATCAGAGATTTAATTCTGGCCCATGTATATTCCCAGGCTCTTGACGTTGCTGTTCTGTTCACAAATTCTGCATTATTTTTTAATTTCCGGTAATGAGCCATCATAAAATAACCAGCTGTCAATGTGAAGATCAATAACGTTTCACTGGAACCAAAGAACCAGTTAGATGTGTTCATGAAATATCCCAGAGAACCATCACAGCTTCTTGCAATAATCCAACCAGTGTGGAAACCAACGATTGCGATTGCAACAAAGCCCCGCCAGAATTCAATGGCGACATTTCGTTTTTTTGTTACTTTAGCAGTTTCTGCCATGTCTTTTCCCTCCTTGAAGTAAATACCTAAACCGACCATTCTGTCTAAATGAACAGAACCACGGTCCCCTTGATGTCTTCACTATAAGGATTTTGACTTGCATTAACAATTCGAATGTAGGATAATATTAATCAGCACAGCCGATAATAGATTGATGGGAGAAAGAGTTATGGATTTTAAAAAATTAGAATGTTTTATCGCTTTATATGAAGAAAAGAATTTTTCAAGAGCTGCAGACAACATGTTTATGGCCCAATCCTCATTTAGTTCCCAAATTAAAGCTTTAGAAGAGGAATTAGGTGTAGTTCTGGTTAACCGGGACAACAAACGGGATGTGCATTTTACGAAAGAAGGTTCCAGCTTTTATGAATATGCTGTCGCTACACTGAATGGGTATAAAAACATTCGGAACCAATTACGCAATTCATCGTCAAATTCGATCAAAAACATCGGATTATTCTATAGTTCCAGACTGGATAATTGGACAAGAAAAATTTCACATCACAACGAGAAAGAGCCTTCTAACAGTTTCGGCATTCTTTTTTCTTATGGACGTGAAAAAATAGAACAACTAATCCATGGTGATGTCTTTATTTCTCTTTCCTACCATAATCCAGAACTAGACAAGCTAGGATTTCAATTTAGACACTGCTATTATGATTATGAAGCTATTGGGATTCCTTACAGCCATCCTCTAGCAGAAAAAGAAAATTTTAGTATCGAAGATTTAAAAAATACAACCATACAGGTAATTACTCCTGAAAGAACGAAAATCGATCAAAATGCAATTCATGTTATGATCAATAAATATGGAATAAGTCCCAATAACTTCCATTATCAAAATCGAATTGGAGATTTACACTTTTCTATCAAAACTAGTAATTCTGTTATTTTAATGCCTGCCGATTTAATGCCAGAAAATTGTAAAATTGTTCCTTTAAAATCCGATCCTTATTTCAAACTTGAATATGGATGGTATTTCAAAGAATTAACGGATAACGTTCAGTGGGTTCTTGATAATCTCTAAAGCCCCAAAAAGAACGGCGTATCAATTTCAACGCCGTTCTTCCTGCTCCATACAATGAATAAAATGCAATGCCGCCATAGATAACGGCTGATCTTTTTTATACACCAGACTCACACTGGTAATCAATTCTGGAAAAAGCGGAATGACGGTTAAACCAGGAGGTGTCAGACTGATCGCCTGCAGCTCCGTTAATAGTGCAACTCCCATCCCTTTTGACACCAGATCCATAATGTTTTCTAATCGTTCTCCTTGAAATACAACATGGGGTGAAAAGCCAGCATTCTGGCATGCATCCATGCATTGACGATAAAGGGACGTATTCTTTTTTAATAACAAAAAGTCTTCATGTGATAAATCCTGAAGTGTAAGTGGCTTTTTCCCAGCCAACGGATGACCCGGCGGAAGAATCGCTGCAATTCGATCTGTACAATAAGGAATCTGTACAAATTCATCTGTTGAAGAAATATCTTGATCCCGTGCAAAAGCCAATTCACACTGATCCGCTGCTACTGCCTTTTTTAATTCCTGTGTATCTGCTTCTAATACTTCCAATGTAATATTGGGATTCTGCTTTCGGAAATGAATCAGAATATCGGTAATATGGTATTGTGCCATCCCAGGAATGGATCCAATAGACAAATTACATCGTTCTTCTTTTTTTCGATTGTAAAAAAATGTCTGATATTCATATTGAATTTGCAAGATACGTTCTGCATAGGGCAAAAACGCCCGTCCTTCTTCCGTCAGTTCCACGTGCCGGTTTGTCCGTTTTAACAAAGTCATCCCAAGTTCCGTTTCCAAGGAATTCAAATGCTTGGAAATCGTAGACTGTGTGGTAAAAAAACGTTCTGCCGTTCTGGAAAAGCTCAATGTTTTTGCCAAAGTAGAAAATTCTTTTAAATATCCCAATTCCATAAGACATCCTCCTTTCTTACCTCTTCATTTTAGTCCAGGTGTTCTTGCCTTGTCAATAATTCTAATATGGAATTATTATTAGCATAAATAGAATTGTTTTTTGAATTGTAAAAAGCTATAATGATGTCAAATAATCGACGGAAACCAAAAAATATTTCGTCAGAAAAGGAAGTACATAATACCATGGAAGTCAATGATTTAAGAAGTGCATTAGAACTGTTAAAAACAATGCCTGGACAATTATGGGAAACCAAGGAAGAAATTGACCCAGAAGCAGAACTTTCCGGCGTATATCGCCATGTGGGAGCTGGTGGAACTGTCATGCGTCCCACCAAAGAAGGACCGGCTATGATCTTTCACAATGTAAAAGGTCACCCAGATGCAAGTGTTGCCATCGGCCTGTTAGCAAGCCGCAAAAGAGTTGCTGCCTTACTTGGCACAGAGCCAGAAAATCTTGGAAAATTACTTTATCATAGCGTAGACAATCCCATCGCACCTGTGGTGATCGATCAGCCAGCTCCATGTCAGGAAATCGTATACCGTGCAGAGGATCCTGATTTTGATTTATTTAAGTTAATTCCAGCACCAACCAATACGCCTGATGATGCAGGCCCTTATATCACCTTGGGTATGTGTTATGCGACGCATCCAAAAACCGGGCTTAGTGATGTAACGATTCATCGTCTCTGCATCCAGGGAAAAGATGAATTATCCATCTTCTTTACCCCAGGTGCCCGTCATATCGGAGCCATGGCTGAATATGCGGAATCCATCAACCAGAAACTTCCAATTTCTATCAGTATCGGTGTTGACCCGGCGATTGAAATCGGAAGCTGCTTCGAGGCACCTACCACACCAATGGGATATGATGAACTTGCAGTAGCTGGTGCACTTCGTGGAAAACCAGTAGAGCTTTGTCATTGCCTCACGGTCAACGAGCGTGCCATTGCTAATGCCGAATATGTCATTGAAGGCGAAGTAATCCCTCATGTCCGTGTACAGGAAGACCAGAACCGCCACACCGGTTATGCGATGCCGGAATTTCCTGGTTATACCGGTCCAGCCAGCAACCAGTGCTGGCTTATCAAGGTAACCGCCGTTACACATCGCAAAAATCCAATTATGCAGACCTGCATTGGGCCAAGCGAAGAACATGTATCTATGGCTGGTATTCCTACCGAGGCCAGCATCTATGGAATGGTGGAAAAGGCCATGCCGGGCCGCTTGAAAAATGTTTATTGTGCTAGTGCCGGTGGTGGAAAATATATGGCCGTTTTACAATTCCAGAAACTTGCTCCCAGCGATGAAGGCCGTCAGCGTCAGGCTGCACTGTTAGCTTTCTCTGCATTCAGTGAGTTGAAGCATATTTTCCTGGTAGATGAAGATGTCGATTGTTTTGATATGAATGATGTTTTGTGGGCAATGAATACCCGTTTCCAGGGTGATGCTGATATCATCACGATTCCTGGGGTTCGCTGTCATCCATTAGATCCATCCAACGATCCTGCTTGTTCTCCAAGTATTCGTGACCATGGAATTGCCTGCAAAACTATCTTTGATTGCACCGTTCCATATGATCAGAAAAATTGTTTCCGCCGGGCACGTTTTATGGAGGTAGATCCAGAAAAATGGCTGAAGTAAAAAAGCGAATCGTTGTAGGTGCCACTGGTGCCAGTGGACTTCCACTACTATATGATTGTCTTAAAATCATAAAAGAAACAAAAAACTGGGAAAGTATTCTGATTATGAGTGATAGTGCTAAACTGACGTTAAAGCACGAAATGAATCTGTTGCCGGAAGAAATCTATAACCTTGCTGACTTGGTTTTTGAGCCTGATGAAATCGGCTCAAAAACTGCTAGTGGCTCTTTTCACACGGAAGGAATGCTGATCGTCCCATGCAGTATGAAAACATTGGCAGGAATCCATAGCGGATATGCAGATAATTTGCTGCTGCGGACGGCAGATGTAACTTTAAAAGAACAGCGTCCGCTAGTACTGGCTGTGCGGGAAACCCCTCTAAGTGCCATTCATCTGCGGAATATGCAGGAATTGTCCATGATTCCGGGTGTCCATATCATTCCTCCTATGCTAACTTATTATATTCAGCCCAAAAGCATAGAAGAAATGACCTATCACATTGCAGCAAAACTCTTAGAACCTTTTGGAATTGAAGCACCAGCTTACCAGCGATGGGAGGGACTACCAAGTGAAAGAATATAAATTACCACTGTCTTTCTCCGAAATCACCATTCAAATAAGCAAAATCGGAAACGACTATCAGATTCTTCTTTTTGGCGGAGAATGTCCCCACATCGGCTGTACCGTATTAGCAGTCCCCAGGAATTCTTTAACCGGAAATGGAACCTCTAGCAGTACCTCTTCCGTTTTGAATCTCACCGGTCATAAAGATGAATTTTTATGTCGTCTTTTAGCTGAAAAAATCTCCGCCCAGGAACATTCTATTGTTTCCTGCAGCGGAGGCTTTCACGTAGATCATATTACACAAGAACAGATTACCGAAGTGTATGAAACCGTGCAACACTTTGCTGAAACATGGCATACGGAATATTAAAACCGTTTCCCACACTTCGGACAATACTCAAAGTCCTCATCGGTTTCATATCCGCAATTCTCGCATCGCTTATGTCCATAAATGCCAAACTCGCCCTGGCTTTGCTGACTTACCAGTGTCAGATGCCGGGGCATGATCTCTGGCTGCTCGCCGCGGGCGATCGCCCTGCCGATCTCCGGGTCCAGCTCATAGAGTGTGTGACAGCAAGTGGTCTGCACGTAATAGTGCCGGTTCCACTTGAAACACGGGATAAAAAACAGGGATAACACCGTGTAGGTCATGAAAACCTGGTATCTTCCATATTTGCCGCAGATATTACAGATCACCGTCTGGGTAAAATTCAGATTTTTTCTTCCATCGGTAATTCCCATCATAAAAAACATAGGATTCCCCACCTTTTTATAAATTCGAAAAATAATCAGAAAGTGCCGCAAACTGCTCCAGCGTCAATGCCTCTCCCCTCACCGCTGCTGGAAGTCCCAGGCTCTCAATGGCTGCTGCGATCTGTTCTTTGGTAAAGGTAAGATCCGGCGAATTGTTTAAGCCGTTCTGCAGTGTTTTTCTTCTCTGGTTAAAGGATGCTCGAATCAAAGCAAACATTAGTTTTGGATCTTTGGCCGTCACCGGCGGTGTCTGGTGTCTGGTGAGCCGGATGACAGCGGAGCCAACATTTGGTCTTGGCATAAAGCAGTTCGGTGGAACGTTTGCCACAATGTAAGGCTCCGCATAATACTGAACCGCAAGAGACAAAGCACCATAATCCTTGGTTCCCGGTCCTACCTGCATCCGGTCTGCGACTTCCTTCTGCACCATCACAGTGATGTTATCGATCGGCACATTACTCTCAAACAGTCCCATGATGATCGGTGTGGTGATGTAATAAGGCAGATTTGCCACTACCTTAATCGGTCTGCCGCCATTATACTCCTGTGTTAAAGCCTGGATATCCACTTTCAAAATATCCTGGTTGATCACAGTCACGTTGTCATAAGCAGACAGCGTATCTTTCAAAATTGGGATCAGGTTCTGATCGATCTCCACGGCGATCACATGTCTTGCTGATTCTGCCAGGTACTGTGTCATCGTGCCAATTCCCGGTCCAATCTCCAGCACGCAATCTTCTTTAGTCACTCCTGCTGCCGCAATAATCTTCTCCAGCACATGGGTATCGATCAGGAAGTTCTGTCCAAATTTCTTCTGGAATACGAACTGGTATTTCTGAAGGATCTCTATGGTATTTTTCGGGTTTCCCAGTGTTGCCATCTATTTTCCTCTTTCTTTCTATTCGTTGATCCGGTAAAGCGCCTTGGCATTTTCCCAGGTTGTTTTCATGACTTCTTCTGCGGAAATTCCTTTTAATTCCCCAATCATCTCCACTACATAGGGAAGATTCAGGGAAGAATTCCGTTTGCCTCGGTTCGGAACCGGTGCCAGATATGGACAATCCGTTTCCAGAACGATCCGTTCAAGAGGTGCTTCTTTTACAACCTCTTTTAATTTTTTTGCATTGGTAAATGTCACCACGCCGCCGATTCCCAGGTAATATCCCATATTCAGGTATTCCCTTGCCATCTCCGGGCCATAGGAAAAGCAGTGGATCACACCACCCAGATCCTGTCCGTGTTCTTTCATCAATTCTAACGTATCTGCGGCTGCGTCCCGGCTGTGAATGATCACCGGCAGACCAACTGTTCTTGCCAGCTCAAGTTGACGGACAAACCAGTATTTCTGAAGTTCTCTTGCCGGTTCTTCCCAGTGATAATCCAGACCGATCTCTCCGATCGCCACGACCTTTTCGTCCCGGCTCTTTTCTTCCAGCCATTTTATCCACTCCTCGTTTAACTCCTCCGTCTCACTTGGATGGACACCGATGGCACCATACATAAAATCATGCTTCCCGATCAGTTCCAGGGTGGTCTGGCTGCTGTGGATACTGGCTCCAACATTGACTACCCGCTCGATGCCAGCTTCCTTTAATTGTCCTAAAAGTTCCTCTCTATCCTCATCAAATGCCCGGTCATCGTAGTGGGCATGCGTATCAAAAATCATATATTTTCTCCAAAATTAAAATACGTCCAAACTGTCATTTCATTTACTCTCCTTGTTTAGAATAAATGAAACAAATATCTTCCTACCGCCCAGAGTATCAGCAGATGCACCGGATAAAACGCATAAAAGAAATATTTGCCGGTGTCTCGTCCTCTGGTACCATTATAAAACCAGATCGGCACAAATGCGAAAATAGCCGGAAGCTCCCACACCAGAGAAACCGCTCCCAACAGCGTCTGGTTTTTTTTATCGTATCTGGTCATGGAAAGCAGAATGATGAAAATAACACCAAAACCGCCGTAATCGCTGTTGATCATCTCCGCAATGCCACTGCAGACCGCCATGATCAGAAGCTGTTTCCACCAACCACCATATTTCCCAGTCTTCTGTCCGTTTTCTCGCCCGTACACAATCTGATCATATAGGGACAGGCCGCCCGTCTTTCGGATTCCGATCAGGGCGATTAACCCCAGTGCCAGCGTGAAAAACACATTTTGATAACCAGGATAAAAGGGTGTGTGGAACACCGCCAGATCAAAAGGGATCTCGGACAGTGCGGCAGATACCAACAGTCTGGTCAAATAGTTTCTCGCATTTCTGGTATGGCAAAAGCCTTCCACCAGTAAAAACGCATATATGGGAAATGCCAGCCGCCCAATTCCCCGCATCAGCCCATAAATCTGCGTCCAGACCGGGGCGGTGAGTGCTTCGTTGTGGTTCATGAGAACCTCGGCGGTATGATCCACGAGCATACTGATCACTGCAATCCATTTTAAAGCCGTTCCGCTCACCAGATGCCTCCATTCTCTGTGCATTCATGCCATATGAGCAAAACAGAGGCGATGAATCACCGCCCCTGTTTTTTACTCCCGGAATCACACCGGGAACGCATTGAGTAAAGCGGACATTCGCAATCCGCTTCGCTACTTGCTCATGAACGCAGTCGCTTCGCGATCTGTCAGTGGGAGCTGAAAGCTCCCACTGACAGAAGCATCCCCCCTCACCCGCCGCTTAGTGCTCCGCGCACTTGAAGCGGGGGAATG
>PVMN01003713.1_pt1 | contig 11752 bp, 12 predicted proteins | sample 1853401 | NCBI WGS metagenome assembly PVMN01 (sample SAMN08533510, study PRJNA380276) | Human gut metagenome, whole genome shotgun sequencing project.
TTCGTCAAGCAGATCATCGGCGACGAGCCGCAGATCACCTGCCGTCCGGCCGATCTCATCGAGCCCCAGCTGCCCCAGTTCGAGAAGGACTGCGCACAGTGGAAGCAGCAGGATGAGGACGTACTCAGCTATGCCCTGTTCCCCCAGGTTGCGAAGGACTTCTTTATCTACAGAGAGGCGCAGCAGACTAAGGTGGATCAGACTGTGGCGGATAAGAATAGTAAGGCTTATCCGGTATAAGCGTTTTAAATTAATATTGACAGAAAGTCGGCTCAGGAATTCCGGGGCCGGCTTTTTTTTGTAAAGAACCCAGGGGCAGGCACAGTATGACTTCTGTAAAAAGCAGGAGACAAAACTTGAACTTCAAAATAAAATCCGGATCTATTATAATGCAACTATAGAAATTTCTATTACACACAGGGGGAGTGATTCGTTGAACAGTATCACCTATAATGTTTTGGAACGGTTAAAAGAGGCGGGCGGCGAAGCAGATCTTTATCAGGTATGTGAAGGCCTGGGCATATCAAAGCGCATTCTGTCATACAACCTGGAAAAACTGAATTATCTGTTTGAAAAAGAATCACTCCCGTCAATCGCGATTGAAAATGGCAATCTGAAGCTTGTCGGAGCGGATGAGGCGGTTTACCTGCGCATGCGGCAGGTGGTCTGCGATTCCTATGTATTGTCACGGAGAGAGCGGAAAGCGCTGATCCTGTACCAGTGCGCGCTGATCAACCGTTTTTCCAACATCGACCTTCTGGCCCGATGGCTGGATGTGTCCAGAAGTACGCTGATCACAGAGATGACCGAGCTGAAAAGTGATTTAGTCAAGCCTCGGGTCAGCTTGAAAAGTGTGAAAAACGGTTACATGCTGGCGGGTGAAGAGGTACAAATCCGCTATGTTATGATGACCGCTTATTACGACGAGATTGCAGCCATTCCAGGCGAGGTGAAAAGGCGGTATATCGAGGACGATCTGGATGTGCGCAACGATATAACCGGAATTTTAGAACAGTCGGTCTGGGAGAGTGAAAAGATGACCGGCGGAAATTACAGCTTTGACGCAATTAGAGAGATTGTCCGCTACTGCAACCTGATCTACCAGAGAAACCGGCAAAAGGCCGTGGCGGATGGCCAGCCGGGGCTGGAGAAGCTGCCGGAGTACGGGGCGGCGGACTTCATGATCCAAGGCTTCCGGCAAAAAGGAATTGAGATTGATGAGCGGGAGACGGGATATTTGGCGCTGGTGCTGTTATCCACCAGGCTGAACGAACGTGAGGCGGGGAAACTTGAGAAGGAGATACAGGATATTCTGGACGATCTGGTAGAGGCATTTGGAAAGGTGGGACTGATCTCCTTTGACAGAAACAAGGAGCTGTACCGAATGCTGGCCATTCACGTGAGAGCCATGTATTATCGGGTCCGTTACCGGATCAAGATCCATAATCCTTTCACGTATCAGATTGTGGAGAATTATTATGGTATTTTTTCAGTCACCCGCAAAGTGGCGGACCAGCTGGAAGCAAAATATAAGCTGAAATTCAGCGTTGAAGAAGTGGCCTACCTGAGCATCTATATCGGCGGTTTTTTAAAAGCAGAGAATCAGGATACGGATCTGAAGAAAAAGAAAATCCTTCTGCTGTGTGGTTCCGGGCTTGGAACATCTTATCTGTTGAAGCAGCAGATAATGGGGCTGTTGGGAGACTCCTACCGCTATGTGATCAAGGATCTGCGCTCTTTCAGAAAAGAGGATCTGGCAGAATACGCCATGGTGCTGAGCACAGTGGAGACAGGACTTTGCAGCAAAAATTTAATGAAAGTGGATTCCCTGATGACCACATGTCAGAAGGAGCGGCTGTTAAACTGGAAACTGGAAGAGATCCGGGGGGACGAGAGCAATCCCATGAATCGGATTATCAACATTATAGAGCGGTACACTACGATCCAGGATACGGAGAATCTGCTGAAGGATTTGAGACAGCACGTGAAGCAGGATGATGGGATCCTGCATTTAAAGGACGTAATCAGGCGGGATTATATTCGGATTGCGGATCAGGAAATGGAACTGGAGGAGGGAATTTGGTTCTCCTGCGAACCGATGATCCGGGACGGAGTGGTCCGGGCCCATTACATGACGGCCATCATGTCCATGATTGAGCAGTACGGGCTCTATTTTGAGTATGTCCCTGGCATGCTGTTGGCCCATGCCAATGCGCCGGAGGATGTAAACAGGCTGGGAATATCTCTGGCGGTATTCCCACGGCCTCTGAAGTACGACGGAAAAGAGATACGCTATATATTTACATTGGCAACGCCTGACAATAAGGTTCATGCGGCGGCTCTGGATGAGTTGTTTAAGATTATGGTCGGGGAGAGAATGAAGTCCATTGATGCGGGCAAGGCTGGATTACAAGATTTTTATCAATTATTGAAATGCATTAAATAACGAGGTGGAGAGATGAGCTGGGTTAAGGATATAATCGGAACAGAGAAGGCGGTTATCGGGCTGTGCCATTTAAAGGCCCTTCCGGGAGATCCCTTTTACGATGAGGAGGGCGGGATGGATCTGGTGTATGAAGCTGCCCTTGCGGATGTTCGGGCTTTGCAGGAGGGAGGGATCGACGCGATTCAGTTTACCAATGAATTCAGTATCCCTTACTCTATGAAGCCGGTGACGCCTACTATCGTGGCGTCCATGGCCACTGTGATTGGGCGGCTGAAGGACCATTTGACCGTACCATTCGGCGCCAACTGTATCGGGGACGCTGTTTCCTCTGTAAGCCTTTGCTGCGCCACAGGTGCGAAATTTACCAGAGGTACCTTTCATGGCACGTGGGCCAGCAACTATGGGCTGACCGAGGGAGAGTGTAGCCAGGTCTATCAGCTGCGCCACAATTTGAGATACGATGAGTTGAAGCTGGTGCACTACGTGGTGCCTGAGAGCTCCCTGGATATTGCGGGGCGGGACCCGGTGGAGAGTTTGAAGGCCCACTATTTCCTGAACAAACCGGATGCCCTGGGAATTTGCGGCCTGGTGGCGGGACAGAAGGTGGATGTGGAGCTATTGAGCCGGTTCAAGGAGAAATACCCGGACGCGGTATTGTTCGCGGTAACTGGAGTGAACGCGGAAAATGCAGCGGAAATTATGTCCATCGCCGACGCGGCATTTGTGGGCACGTCCCTGAAGAAGGACGGGGTCTTTGAGAACGCCGTGGATGCGGAACGGGTCGGCAGGTTGATGGAGGCGGTTCGGAAAATCAGGGATTAAATATAAGGAGGATTTATGAGTAAACGGGTAGTAATAGCATGTGGAAGCGGAATCGCCACGTCCACATTGGCGGTACATAAGTTTCAGAACTTTTGCGATGAGAATGGGATCGACGTACAAATCACCCAGTGCAGCTATGGTGAGACGGATGCCATGTTGACGGGGGCGGATCTGCTCTTGACCACCCAAAAGTACGATCAGGAGTTTCCGGTTCCCACGGAGGTGTGCTTCGCCTATATCACGGGGATTGGCGAGGAAGAGCTGAACCAGCGTCTGCTTAAAATTCTGAAGGACTGATATGAGCGGAGCCGAATGCATTTTTCCGTCCATCTATTCTTCGAATCACGGGTATCTGATGGAGGAATGTAAAAAAGTGGAAAATGCCGGGTTCCATACCCTGCATGTGGACATCCAGGACGGGGTCTGTTCTTCCGAGATTTCCTTCGGAATGAAGCTGGTAAAGCTGCTGAGGGAGAACAGCCGGATGGAGTTTGATATTCATGTCATGCTCTATGAGCTGGAGAGCTATCTGGACCGCTTAAAGGGGCTTCAGAATGTGAGGGCGGTGACCTTTCACCCCCAGTCCCTGCGGTTTCCGACCAGAGCAGCCGGAAAGATCCATGGGATGGGATACAGGGTGGGACTGGCTTTTGCGCTACACGATCCGGTAGAGCAGTATGGATTTATGGAGAAAATGGTGAGCTCGGTCCTTGTGTGCACCGCGTCGGTGGACGGCCTGGGGAATCTGTATAACCCATGGTCTGAGTCCTATATCCGGCGGGTCAGCGCGGTTCTTCCCACCCAGGACATTGTGGTGGACGGAAATATAAACGCAGAGAATATAAACGCGGTCCGGAAGGCAGGAGCGACACATTTTGTTATGGGAAGGGAGATATTTGAGACTCCGGATCTGTATGGGAAGATCCGGGAGCTGGAGGATATCTTGCAGATATGATTGTACAGGAGGAAAAATATGGGTAGTATAGTAAACGCTTTGTCAAAGTTTGGCAGCGCCTTTTCAGGCTTGGGGAGCACCTTGATGGTTCCGATTATCATCATGGTGGTAGCTATGGTTTTCAGGGTTGAATGGAAGAAGGCTCTGAAATCGGGACTTTTAGTGGGAGCTGGATTCCAGGGTATCAGCCTTGTAACGGGGCTTTTAGGACAGTCCTTAAGTCCCTGTGCGAAGATCCTGTTTGAGAAATTCAGCATTGATCTGCGCTATGTGGACGCAGGATGGGCGGCTGCGGCCGGTATCGCCTATTCCACTGAGATCGGAGCGATTATTATTCCTGTGATCATCGCATTTAATGTTTTGATGCTTACGCTGAAATTGACGAGAACGGTTAACATCGATATCTGGAACTATTGGCACTATGCGTTTATCGGTTCCCTTGTTTATGCGGTTACGGGAAATCTGGCTTTGGGCTTTCTGGGGGCGTTTGCCTACTGCGCGTTCTCACTCAGAATGGCGGATTACACAGCCAAGGACGTACAGGAAGCGCTGGGAGTGCCCGGTATTTCCATTCCCCAGGCTGCAAGCATTTCCACTGCGCCCATCGCATATGTGATGGAGTGGATTTACAACCGGATTCCGGGATTTAAGAACCTGCATGTGGACGTGAAGATGATGAACAAAAAGATGGGCGTTCTGGGGGATCCGATTATTATGGGATTCATTCTGGGTACTCTGCTGGGGTTCGCGGTGGGTTATAACGTAAAGGATGCCGGAACGCTTGGAATCAAGCTTGGTGCGGTTATGCTGCTGCTTCCAAGAATGGTGAAGGTAATCATGGAAGGACTTCTGCCTGTGAGCGAGGCGGCTAAGGCGTTTATGAGGAAGCGTTTCTCCGGACAGGAATACTATATCGGTCTGGATTCCGCAGTAGGCGTAGGAACTCCGGCGGCCATTGCGGTTTCCGTCCTGATCATTCCGGTTTACGTAATTCTGACCATCTGTTTCCCGGGCAACCAGTGTCTGCCCATCAGCGCTCTGGCGGGAACGGTTTATACCGGAGCGATTTCCAGCTGTGTGCACAAAGGGGATTTCCTGAGAACCTTCATCACCAGCTGCGTGTGCGCCATTTTCGCGTTCATGGGATCCACCTTCATCGGAGGCGCAGTGACCATGGTGGCCAACGGGATCAATTATGCTTTCCCGGAGGGGGCCGCTGGAATCACCTACTTCTCGCCGTCGGGACTGTCCTACATCACCATTATGGGGCTGCTTCAGAACGGCTGGATTGGAGCGGGACTGCTGGCGATTGTCATGGTGGTATTTTTCTGGCTTACCAGAGAGAAAAAAGCAGCTTAGGCAGGAGATAAGATTTAATGGATGATTTACTAATAAGACGTGAATTGATACGGTTCCATTCCAGGCAGACTTCGGTGGAGGGAATATTCCGGGAAGCCTATGAAACGCTTTTGGAAAAGGGATATGTGCGCGAAACATATCTGGAAGCGCTGCTTGCAAGGGAAGCGGCCCACCCCACGGCTCTTGCGCTGGAGAATATCAACATCGCCATTCCCCATGCGGACCCGGCTTATGTGAAAAAGGGCGGCATCATGGCGGTGGCCTTGGAAAAGCCGGTGATCTTTCATCATATGATGGACAGCAGCGAGGTAGAAGTGGAGTATGTATTTTTCCTGATCCTTACAAATGGGAGTTCACACTTAGAAGCTTTGAGCCGTCTGATGAGTGTGATGCAGAAGAAGGAAGCGGTGGAGCGGATACGGGGATGCGGGTCGGAGGATGAGCTTTATAAGATTTTGGTGGAGTTGATGGGGGAGGGACGAGAGACGCAGATTAGATGAAAGGTTGACATATATACATAAAAACCGGCAGAGAATCCTCAGATTAGGGATTTCCTGCCGGTTTGTTGCATCAGGCCAAAAGATCAATACTTTTTCGGAGAATTGTGATATCGGTGAGCAGGAGATTGCGTTTTTGGCGTTTAATTATTCCCTGGCTGCGCAGACTTCCCATATGGCGGGCGATTACCTCGCGGCTGGTGCCGACCATGTCGGCCAGTTCGCGGTCCATCACACCGCTTGTGATGCAGACAGTTCCATTTTTATCGACCGTTCCGTATTCCTGGGCCAGAAGCAGCAGCTTTTCTATTAACCGGGTGCGGATGTCGTAGAAGGAAAGGTTGGAAACCTCCTTTGTGAGCACGTAGATTTTGCGTCCCATGGAATAAAGCAGTTTTGTAGAGAATCCCGGGATATGGTCCATCAGATATTGTAGGGCGCTGTGGCTGATCTGAATGCATTCCACGGCGGTAATGGCGCACATGGAGGCGTTATAAGTACCCTGGCTGAAAAAGCCTGATTCTCCGATCATAATGAATGGATTGATCAGGGATAAGATTTTTTCCTGACCGTTGAGACCACTTACCACGACTTTGATTTTTCCGGAGAGAATAAAAAACAGATAGTCTGCCGGTTCGCCCTGGCGGCCCAGATAGCAGTTTTTAGGAAAATGCTTCTTATAATACATCCCTCCGTTCTGTAGACAGGCGCATATTTGTTTCAATTCTTCTTCTGTAACGGGAAAATATTCAGTGATATCTGAGTTCATTTCCATTGTGTTCCTCCTTGTCAAAAGGCAGTTAAATTGCGCCGATTCTACATGTATTCTAATTAATGCTATTATGACATGATTTTATTTCATAATATGTGACTTAAATTACATAATTCTAAAAATGATTTTGCTATACTCTGAAATGCAAAGACAAAAAGGAGGAAATGCCTATGGCACCAATTAAGAGCTGTGAAGACCCAACCGTCCGTTTTGCAAAACTCTTCGCAATGTTATACTACCATATGTGTGAACAGTTATGCAGGGAATTGGGGGAAGAAAGAGGAAAAAAGGCGATTGAGCAGGCCGTATTCGAATTTGGCAGGGAGCGGATTCGGGCCATGCATGAGGAGGCAAGGGAGAGGGGGATAGAAGTGATGGATAACCCTTCTTATCATTTGCTGCGGGATATGCCAAATATCGGCTGGATTAACAGTGAACGGGGGGTGGAATATTGTCCTTTTGCTAATGTGTGGAAGGATCACGGAAAAAAGGGACTGGAATACGGAGCTTTGTATTGTGAGATTGATCATCAGGTGTTTAGCAGTTTTGGTCTGAAGCTTCATCGGGATCATATTCTGACCACTACAGAGGACTACTGTGAGTTTGATATCCGCCCAGGAGATAAGCAGAATGAGAATTGAACAAATTTGCAGAAACGTGGACACCCAACAGGCAAGTCTCATTAAGCTCAGCGACTTTATCTGGAAAAATCCGGAAGAATCGCTACGGGAGGTGAAGGCAGCCGTCGCGTTGTCTGAGAGGGAATGGCTTCCAGATTAAAAGCGGACTGGCGGGTATGGAGACAGCGTTTCAGGCTATCTGGGGTGAAGGTAAGCCTGAAATAGCCTTCTTGGGGGAATATGACGCACTGCCCGGTTTGGGACAAGAGGCGCGTCCGCAATTTGCACCAATTGACGAAAGCTTCGGGCATGGCTGCGGCCATAACCTTTTGGGCGTCGGAGCCGCAGGAGCGGCTGTAGCGCTGAAGCGATCCCTGGAGACCAGCGGGATGAGAGGAACCGTGGTGTTTGTGGGTTGCCCGGCGGAGGAGATCATGGAGGGGAAAATACGGCTGGGGAAGGCTGGGATTTTCGATGGCTTTGATGCGGCGCTGACCTGGCACCCGAATTTTGTGAATATGACCAGCGAGTTTTGCTATCAGGCAATGAAGTCGGTGCGGTTTTCGTTTTATGGAAGGCCGTCTCATGCGGCGCTGGCGCCGGAAGAGGGAAGGAGCGCGCTGGATGCCGTAGAATTGATGAATGTTGGCGTCAATTATCTTCGTGAGCATATGATACCCGGGGCCCGTGTTCACTACACGATTACCGACGGAGGGGATAAGCCCAATATCGTTCCGGCGTTCGCACGGTCCTGGTACTATATTCGGGCGCCGAGAACGGACCAGGAGGAGGAGATATACCGGAGAGTGAAAAAGATTGCTCAGGGGGCGGCTCTGATGACAGATACCTCGGTAACGGAGGAGGTGTTGTCAGAATGTCCTCACACGCGTCTGAATCGTACGCTGAACAAGGTAATGCAACAAGCTCTGGAGGCGGTCGGCGCGCCGGAGTGGGGCTGTGATGAACTGGAATTTGCAGAAAGAATAAAACATACATTTTCGGAAGAACAGATCGAAGGGCAGCTGGAGGTGACTCAGGCGCAGGAAAGAAATCTGTCAGATAGAACGCTGGACGACTCGATATCGCCCCTGACCGGCAGGTGCCTTTATCTGGGCGCTTCGTCCGACGTATCATTTGTCAGCCATATAGTGCCTACTGCGCAGGTTATGACATGCTGTTATCCGGTCGGAACGGCGGGGCATACTTGGGCTGTTACGGCCTGTGCGGGGGCCGGAGTGGGCCATAAGGGAATGATTACGGCCGCGAAGATTTTGGCGGCAGCCGGATGGCGGCTCTTTGAGAAACCGGAAATTCTTGAGTGTGCTAAGGGTGAGTTTGAAAAGGTTTGAGAGGAGGAACGGTATGGGGAATAATAAATTATCTGTAGCGGAAGATCGTCTGATCAATGGGTGGAATCCGCCCCAAAAAGGGAAGCTCCAGTACATATTAGCCAGCCTTGGGCCGACGGCGTTGGCGGTAGGGCTTTCGATGGGGCCGGGATCAATCGGTTCGGCGCTTCAGCTGGGAGCGTTGACCGGTTATCGGATGCTGTGGGTTATGATTATTATTGCGCTGGCAATGGCGGTGGAATCCTATATTACCAACTTCGTCATCTACGCTTCCCATGGCGAGGGGGAGAAGGCTTCCACGCTCATTCAGCTGTTTCGAAAACATTTGGGAGTACCTGCTTCCATTATCATTGCAGTGCCGGGGGCTGTTGCGTTCTGCTTTGTGATTCTGAGCCAGGGGACACTGGTGGGAAGCATTGTTCATAATCTGTTTCCGGCTATACCGGCGTGGGCGGCTATGGCAGTATCCGGTCCGGTGATGGCATTTATATTTACCAGAGAGTTCGAAACGATAAAAAAGATGTTTCGTGTTCTGGTTGGAGCGCTTACCATTCTGTTCCTGATCAATGGTATCATTTCTGGCCCGGATTTTCTGGGCGTACTAAAGGGCCTTGTTCCCTCCGCGCCCCGCAGCGCAGCCGAAGGTCTGGCGTTCGCCGGCGTGGTGGGCGGGTCCTGCGGCGGTATGACCTTTATTCTGCAATCCTATGGCATCCGGAACAGTGGCTTGACGGAAAAGAGACATCTGAAGCTGATGAAATGGGATGTGCTGGTTACTTGTATTATGTTTTTTGTATGGAATTTAGGAATCTATATTTCCGCGGCGGCTGTGCTGAATCCGGCGGGAATCGAGGTTTCCAGCGCTATGCAGGCGGCCCTGGCTCTTGAGCCACTGGCCGGGCCTTTTGCGAAATATTTTATGCTGATCGGGATTCTGGCGGCAGTCCTTACATCGGCAGGAGGAGTCTGTACGCTGAACACCTGTATTATTACGGATGTGATTGGAAAGGAACCAAATCCCAGGGAAAGTCCTTTTATGAAAAAAATTACACTTGCCCTGTGTCTGCTGATGTCGCTCAGTGTACTGTATAAGAATTTTTCCTCACTGAAATTTGTGGTGACGGTGATGGCAGGTATGACGCTGGCCGGTCCGCTGGTATGCATCGGTATTTTGGTTATGATGTTCCGTAAAAAAATCATGCGGGTGGAGATTCCGGTTTGGCAGAAAATTGTGACGTTGCTGATTCTGGGTTTTAACTGCTATGCGGCGTACAATACGCTGCTCGGTCTGATTTGAGGTTTCCAATAAACAAAAAGCAGCTGTACAGAATGCGTAACCACGCCTTTATAACAGCTGCTTTTTACGATATCGTTATTGACCGCTCCCATACGCCATCGCAGCCCCGGCATCCAGCATCCCTCCGCTGAACACCTTTCCCGCCAGACTGTCCATCATGCGGACGCTGTTTAACAGAGCATTTTTGACGCCGATGAGATCCAGATCCGGGTGGGAGGAGTAGACCATGGCCGCCACGCCGGTGACCATGGGGGCCGCCATGGAGGTGCCGCTCATATGGGCGTAGCCGTGGTCGGAGGCGGTGCTTAAAATGTACACGCCGGGAGCGGCGATATCCACATTTTTGGGGCCGTAATTGGAGCTTTCGTCCAGGTTGCCGTCAAACATCAGGTTGGCAACGGTGAGCACGTTGTCGTAGGGCAGGCTGGCCGGGTAGACCGGAGTGGTGTCGATGTTGTAGCCCAGCTCCCGGTCATCCCCGTTTCCGGAGGCCACCACGAAGAGCATTTTTGAGTCGCGGATTACCTGGGCAATCGCCTCGTCGGAGTGGTTGGAGCCAAAGCTTAAGTTGCAGATGGAGGCGCCGTTCGCTTCCGCGTAGCGGATGGCGTCCAGTACGGCCTGGGTGTTGCCTTTTCCCTCGTCGCTGCCCAGGGCCTTCAGGACCATGATTTTTACATATTGATTGTCCGTGAGGCCGACCATTCCGCCGTCGCCCTTGCCCGCGCTGATGGTGCCCGCGGCGTGTGTTCCATGCGTGTCATCCGCGCCGGTGTAGAGCGTATTGTTTCCATCATAGAAATTCCAGCCGTGTACGTCGTCCACATAGCCGTTTCCGTCATTGTCGATGCCGTCGTCCGGGATTTCGTCCTCATTGGTCCAGATAGCGTTTTTCAGATCCGGATGGGTAATGTCGATCCCGGTGTCGATGATGGCCACGGTGACGGGCCTCTTGTTCTCCGCCTTTTCGTATAAATCCCAGGCCGGGAGAATGTTGATGTCTATGCCTTCCACCGCGTCGGTGTTAATCTTGTCGTAGTTTCCGGGGCCCACGGGGGGCAGGGCCACGGCGTCCACGTCGCCGCCATCGTCCTTGTGCACATACATATGATCCAGGGAGTCCAGGTTCAGGCGGGATTCGGTGCGCCGGATGCGCCCATTGTTTCTAAGCGCCCACTGGCGGTCCGCCAGGGAGTCGGCCGGGGAGAGGTAAAAGCCCGGTAGAGGCCGTCCGCGTCGCCGCCAGGCGACGTGCGGGAAAGACCGGCGTTTCCGGGACCAGCGGCAAATGTACGGTATAAGCCATCGCCGCTGCTTCCGGCAGCGGGCGGTAATTCCGCTGACCCGCCGCTGTATTGTGAGCCGGCGATACAGAGGGCGAGAGCCGCTCCGGCCAGCTTGGTGATCATTTTCATAATGCTGTCTCCTGTCATTCTGGTAATACCAACCTATCATAACATATCCATAAGTAAAAAGGGTGAATGAAATGCGAAAAAAAGTTTAAGAATTGATGTGGAAAAAACTTACGAAATCTTGACAAAATGGGGTAAAATTTCCTATTATGGATAAAACGGGTTGTGGTTCACGAAAACCGGCCATGACCGGAGCGCGCAGCAGAGAGGGGATTTTCAGATG
>PVMN01003725.1_pt1 | contig 11709 bp, 14 predicted proteins | sample 1853401 | NCBI WGS metagenome assembly PVMN01 (sample SAMN08533510, study PRJNA380276) | Human gut metagenome, whole genome shotgun sequencing project.
TGAGGGACCACCATGGCTGCATTTACAAAGCCACCATTGCAGTGTTTTCTACAAAACACCATCCTGGCATTTGTGAAGCCACCATACCAACACTTCCAGAACCACCATTGCTGTATTCCCAGAGGCACCATACAGGCAACTTCGCAACCACCATCCTTACCAGGATTTCAAGATTATAACAGCCGGAACGACTTGCCGATACCCCTAAAAAAGAATGATTTTCTACAGATTTATTAAGAGGAAGGGCGCATATACTCACCATTATTATGGTGTACTATCCACCACCTCCGGCTGTGTCTATCCCTGCCGTCTTCCAGCCGTCACCCCAGAACCGTTTTTAAATTCAAAAAACAAAAGCAAATTTACACTAAAAGTTCTTGTGATATTTCACGATATGTGTGATACAGATGATTCCCGATTTCCCATTTATCGGTATATTGATTTTCAGATTTGCATATGATATAATGCCAGTAGGCAAAAGGTAATTATTAAACGCTTATAGCAAAGAACGAAGCCCCCGGCTGTACTTGCACTACAACCGAGGGCTTCTTCTTGTTTTTTAGGATGGTCAAGTATCCATCAGGCTATTGTTGTCCTAGTCGTTCCTATCTAGCCATTTGCAGATGAGATGGCAAGTCACACCTGCCGCGACGGTAACGATAAAGGTAATTATTATTTCGCTTATAGTTCTCACCTCCTCCCGTTGCCGGGTCTCGGTTGGACAACAGAACGATTATATCATACCTCAGAACAAAACGGAACCTTTCAAAATACATATTGCTACCCAAATCTGTCCATCTCTTTTTTCTTCTCCCATCCCTCCACACCAAAACCCGCAAATTTTTTTATCCCCATCATCTTTTCTTCATATTAATATTACCCAAATCCAAAGGAGGCAATATTATATGAAAAAAACAGATAAAAAACAATCCAAATCCAGGCAGGAAGCCCTGAATGAACTGACTGCGGGCCTGGAGCAGTCCATCAAAGATTTTATGGATGGGGACAAGTACAGGGCTTTTCTTTCCAAGATGTCGCACCTCCACAATTACTCGTTGAATAACCAGATTTTGATTGCCAGACAAAGACCGGATGCCACGCTGTGTGCAAGTTATACCTGCTGGAAGTCTCTGAACCGTCAGGTCAAAAAGGGAGAATCCGGAATCCAAATCATCTGCCCCTCATCAATCAAATCCCAATCCTTAAAAGACGTAAGAGATGAAAATGGCAGACCTGTTACTCTTCCCGATGGAAGTGTCAAGCAGGAAGTTGTTGAAAGAATCATTCCGTTCTTTAAGGTTGGATATACCTTTGACATCAAGCAGACGGAAGGTGAACCCCTGCCGGAACTCTGCCACAACCTGGAAGGCAGCCTGAGCGACAGGCAAAAGCAAATAAAAGATATACTCCTAGATATCTGCCCGGTTCCAGTCCGCTTCCAAGCAATATCCGGGGATGCAAATGGATATTATGACCTCATCCAAAAAGAAATCGTCATAGACAGCAGCCTTTCCGAAGCACAGTCTCTCAAGACCCTGATTCATGAAATGGCCCATGAAAAACTCCATTCGGCAGACCTTCCGGATAAACACACCGCAGAGGTGCAGGCAGAATCCATTGCTTTTGTTGTCTGCCAGTATCTCGGCCTGGACACTTCGGAATATTCTTTCGGCTATATTTCCAGTTGGAGTTCCGGCAAAGACGTAAAGGAACTGAAAGCCAGCCTGGAGACCATACGCAGTACTTCAAACGAGATGATTGACACAGTAGAACAGAAACTTACAAAAGAAAAAAAAACGGTCCAGGCTATAGCCGAAGCCGCAGAGACCGTACAAAAAAGGAGGTGCAGATAAATGGATGCAATTGAACAGCAACTTGCAGAAATAGAACAGTTAAAAGCAAAACAGGCCCTTCACCGCCAGCAGTTAGCAGAGAACCGCCAGCGTGCTCTTGAAAAGAAAAACTACACAAAACGCCTGGTTGATATCGGTAAGATGGTGCTGGAATTTTTGCCGGATGCTTCGACTATGAATGAAGCGGAAATCAGGGAAGTTTTAGAAAAGATTTTAAGCAAGTAGTAGGTCTTGTGGGCGTTCGCTTGGAAGCCGCCGGGGTGGTGGACTGAAAGACTGCCGGGGCAATCAGTGTGATGGCAAGCAGGACAACAAGCCTGGCCGTGGTTTTCACGCCCGTTGATAATGACATTTTAGAATTACAATTTGCTGTTGTAAAGAAAAGAAACGTTAAAAATAAAGACAAAAAAATTTCAAAAAAGGCTCTCCCCACCGGAAAGGGTGGTGAGAGCCTAAACTGTATCGTTCAATTAGAGGAATCGGAATTATCAACCAATCTCATTTTTGCGGGTAAATATTTTTGTTTTAAGCCTTCGTATGCAGGGAAGGATACACGTTTGTAGAGCTCAACTTTGCTGACAAATTATCAAATAACGCACCGCCATACGGTGGTGCGTTTCTGTGTATTTATATAATCAATCAGCTAAATTATTATCTGTCCAATTAGCTTTGAGCGTTTTAGGTTCAGACATATGTACCTTAATATAATCTTTTTCAACGACTCCTGATTCGTATCCATCATCATACACAGTTGACCATCCTTTAAAAGTGCTATTATCTTTTTTCACTTCAGCTATATCCTTCGCATATAGCGTCATCCCTGCTGGCACCTGTATTGTGTATTTTTCAGCATTATCTTTATCCGGAAAATATCCGCCATTAGCGTCGACTGTTAGCGTGAATTTCTGGTCAGGGTTTTGTGCAAATACCTGCACCCAAAATCCTTTATAATAGCCAACTCCTATATGAGTAGCGCGTTTGTCTATCAGTGTAACTAGATGTCCTTTGCTTTCTTCCCATAATTCGACTGCTCTTTCAGGACTGCTTCCAGTTGTAATATTTTCACCTAAAATATTACCTGCGCCAGCCGCATGGTAAGCTGTGGCATTATTTGTTCCATCTGGTCTTTGATGACTAAATTTTTTTTAAATTTCTTTTGCTCTTACAGCGGCTCCGGCATCCAAAGCCGCGCTTTCTTTGACTGCATTCTTCCCATATTTCTTTCTTACTTTATTTGTTAACCGGATAACTTCTTTTATATCTTTTTTTACCTGTTCCGGGCTTTCTGGGTCAGGAGTAGCAGTAGGTTTTGGAGTAGCCGTCGGCTTTGGTTTCTGTGTCGGTTTTGGAGTAGGTTTTTTCATCGGCTGCGGTGTGGCGGTAGGCTTTTTCGTTGGTGTTGGTGTTACCGTGACAGGAGGCTGAGACGGAGTTACAGTAGGATTTAAAACTGTCTTTTTAGGGACTTTAACTTTAGCTCCGTCTTTATAATATCCACCATAAGTTTTGGATGTTTTATTATAACCTTTTACGATATAATAATAAGTTTTGCCCGCCTTAATCGGATATTTGCTACTGGATTTGTGAACATATTTCGGTGTCTTCGCACTTACGCTTTTAATCTTTGTCCATCTGCTTGATGCGGATGGACGGTAATAAACAACGTAATTTGTGGCATTAATGGATTTCGTCCATGTCACAGTCACCTGTTTATAACTGTTTGCTTTCGCGCTGGCTTTTACAACGGATGGTACGGCCGGAATAGTGACGGTCTTGCCTTTCGTATCGTAAAAACTCCACTTCCTGCCATACTTGTTGTATGCCCTGACTGTATAGGAATATTTTTTACCACCCTTGAGCGGGTACTTCTTAGAAGATTTATGCGTATACTTCAGATTTTTACTGCTGATAGTTGCCAGCGTGGTCCACTTCTTCGCACCGGCCTGTTTGTAATAAATCCGGTAAGAAGTTGCATACTTTGACTTTTTCCAGGTAACTGTCACGGAGTTTTTAGCAGCCGCAGCCTTCGTTACAGATACTGCCGAAGGTGTCTTTCCAGATGCAGCGAATACCGGCATAGCCATCACCAATACCAGCATGACCGTCAGGAAACAACTAAAAATCCTCTTTCTTTTCATCCTGTTTTCCTCCTGTCTGTTTCATAGATATACCATTATTTTACTCCTGCCCTCCCCCTTTGTAAATCAACCAGCCACATTTTCTGCATAAAAAATGAGAGGCATTTTGAGCCCCTCACATGCTTTTCTTTCCCTCTATCAGCCTTCCGTCCCCGGTCCTCACATCCACCTGGAAAAATCCCGGCTTCAGTTCCAGATATCTCCGGACGGCCTCTGTCAGGTTTTCTTCTTTTCCCATATCTCCCTCCTTACATCGTCCATTTGTGGTGCTTTACCCTGTCTACGGTTTCCGATACTTTTGGGACATCTTCCCTGGCAACGGATAGTTTCCTACCGTCATAACGGAAGACTTCATAAGAGAGCAGGTCCTCCGGCTCTACCGTGGACAGGTTCACCTCTTTTACCGTCTCCTTCATCCTCCCGATGTCCATGTCCTCACTTTCCCTTACGACCATGACCTCATGGATGGAACTGGGGAGGACATAATAAGGCTCACCAAGTTCTTCATACACCTTCTGTAAAGCAACCGGGCACAGCATCACATTGGCACCGTTTACTTTTTCCTGGTTTGTCAGGACATAGAGCGGTGATTCCTGGGCGAGCATCTCTTCCATCACTTCCCTCTGTATCTCTGTCACTTCCCCCGCTTCTATCTGTCTTTCCAGTTCCTCCCGCAAGATATCGGCAGTATTCCGCAACTGGAACTCCTGCGCTGCCGTGTTTTTATATGCCTCGGCCAGAACCTCACTCTGGCCCATCCGGAATAACGGCAGGCTGTCTTTCGTCACACGGAAGGAATATAGCAACGCTCCCTCCTCGGCTACCTTACAGCGCACCACTGCCGCCATATCCTCCACAGAATCATATACTGCATTTTCCAGGAGTGCCCTGTTTGCATCCGCATTCACCAACTGGATGAACAGTCCTTTCCGGAAGTCCTCCGCGGATGGCAGGTCCGTGATTTCCGGCAGGGCTGTCCTCTTTTCCTATACCAGGCCCGCTGCGTATCTCCCGATATCCGCCATACTCTCCCCGGATGCCAGCATCCCTGCATAATCGTCCGGATATATGACCAGGGCATGTTTATCCCCTTCATGCCTGCAACGTAATCCATCCCTGGGGCCGTTTACTTTCGGGACTGTGATGGGCTTTACTTCCCACTGCTCCCCCAGGCTCTTCTCTATTGCTTTTTGCAGTCTGATTTTGTCTTCTTTTTCCATTTCTCCTTTCCTCCTTCATACTGGCGGTGGATAGACTCCCTCAGGGTCTCATATCCTTTTTCTGCCAGCCGCATTAATTTTTCTCTACAATCCTCCGGCCGTTCCGGAAGGATTGGTATTGGTCTTTTTGTTTCTTTTATTTCTTCTTTCCCTTCTATCCCCATAGCCTCCCGATTATACCGCTGCACCTTCTCAGACATCGGCCCCAGGACGGCATCATTGAAGTATGAGCACTTCCTGGCTTTGCAATACCCGTAATCTGCGGATATGATAATGACCTCATCCTGCTTCACCAGCCTGGACAAATCCGAAGGCTCCAGGACTGGCTTGTCCTGGTATGAGATACTGACACTACGGTTCTTCCCGGAACCGCTCCAGGTCGTCTGTCGTTCCTTGTAAGTGCCAGCCATCCCACAGATGGTCTTGGCTGTGGAAGGACTCCGTACATCCAAACAGACCAGATATGCACTATTGGCAATCATCGACTGGATATCGGCTTTCGTATAAGCGTTTTCCAGGGCTTCAAAACTCTGGGTTATCAAAATCAGGGTGATGTTCCGGCTTCTTCCAGTCAAAAGTATTCCAGTATGGAGGTATGGCACAGAGCCTCTGGCACAAATCCGGGCCATCTCATCAATCACGACCATGACCGGCCGGCTCCCTTCCGGTCGCTTTATCAGGCTCCCGAAGACCTGGGCGATAATAAGGTTTACCAAATTGTAGTACACTTCCAGTTTTTCCTCCGGGATGGCCAGGAAGACTGCCTTTCCTTCCTCAATCATCTGCGGGTTTGCCTGCCGGGTATTGGCCTCCATTCCATATCGGATATCTTCATCGATAAAGATTTTTAAAGACTCCTGCTCCTGCTGGACGATTCCCGACATCGTATCCTCCGCAAGGTTCCGGAACGAAGAAAGAAATTTCGTCTCTGTAGCCCTCGGTGCTGCCCCGTCCAGTAATTCCTCCACCAGTTCCTTGGCATCCCGGGACAGTATCTCATTCACCAGTTCTGACAGGTTATGTATCTTTTTCTGCTTATACAGGCCAACCAGTTCTCCGACCAAAAGCGAGCGGCCCGACTGTTTCCAGAACTGGTCTGTATCCTTGGCCGATATGGGTATCAGGCTGTTTGCGATTTCCTCCATAGTCTCCCGGATATTCTGGTCTGTGACCCGTCCTCCTTTGTGGTTCAGGAGATACAACGCATCCCATCCCCATTTCCCCCGGTCCTGGAAATCAATGATGACCACATCTTCCGCATCCATCCGCCGACTTTTCCGCCAGAGTTCTCCTTTGATGTCAACATAAAATCCACCGGCATTCTGGCTGGCCAGCAATGACGGAATGACCAGGGCAGAGGACTTGCCACTGCCAGACCCACCAATCACGAATACATGGCCATCCTTATAATGTGCTGCATCCATCGGCTTGCACAGATATTTCTGCTCTTTTTTGAAATATCCTTCCTCTGTTCTTCCAAACACCACGCCCTGTGGCTGGTCAAAAAGGAAATCTTCCGCAATCCCTGGGTACATCGCCTTTTGCTTTAACGGGCTTGAAAATTCATTAGGCTTTTCGTGGAATACATCCTCAATACTGAAATCCTTCTTTCCGGCCGCAGCCTGCCTCTGGTTCTCTGACCATACATAGACAGACGGCAGGAACGATAAGACAAACAGGATGAGGTACGACACATCCCCGCCCAAAACTTTCTGAAAGAACAGGATTAACCCCGCCATCGCAAAAGGCTGGAGCCAGATTCCGCTGAAAAAGATACGGTTTATCCATTTCCATATATCCTTTTTTATCCCGGGACGGGGATTTTGTATCTCCGTCCTCAGATATTTCCAAAACCGGTACAGCCAGTCTTTCATGGTTCCAGGACCTTCCTGGCAATCGGTTTTTCCGAAATCCCTTTAAATCCATTCTTCTTTAAAAAATGCTTCTTCTGTTTCCCGGTATGGATGTAAACAGATGGATACCCCCTCTTCCTGGCGAAATCCTCTATCACGCCCAGCAGGTACTCCCTTGCCTTGTTATCACCTGCATCCAGGGAATGGATGAACAAGGCTTTTTCTCCTTCCATCACCGGAAAATTGACGACTGCCGTGGCTGCCGGCTCCGGTCTCCCGTCAGCCTCCAGATTAAGAGATATGTAATCATCCTGAATCTCACTACCGGCCGGGGCTGACCCCTTATAGGTGAGCAGGACCCGCAGTTTCTGGTCTGTGGCCCCTGCAAGTTGCTTTCCTCTCATGTTCTCAACTCCTTGTGTTTTATTTTCGTTGATAAGGTTTCTTCCTTACCAGCACTTACAGTATGCAGAAAAAAAGAGAAGATAAAAAACGGAATGAAAAAAATTTTATCCTGCCCCGGATTCTCCATATTGAAAAATAAAAAACGAGGTGATTTTATCTATGGCAATCTTTCAATTCCATATGCAGGTAATCAAACGGAATGACGGAAAAAGTGTTGTGGCCGCAGCCGCCTACCGTTCTGCAAGTAAAATAGAAAATCAGTACACCGGAATCATGGAGGACTACACCAAGAAGAAATGGGTGACACACAGCGAAATCGTGCTGCCGGAACATGCGCCGAAAGAGTTTCAGGACCGGGGATATCTGTGGAACTCTGTAGAAGAGGCAGAAAAAGACCGGAGGGCCAGACTCGCCAAAGAGGTCATGATTGCCCTTCCAAATGAACTGACACCGGAGGAAAACCTCCAACTGGTACAGGGATTTGTCCAGGATGCTTTTGTTTCTCAGGGCATGGTCGCCGATTTCAGCATCCACAATCCGCCTGTTATCAATGAGCAGCATATCCCTGTTGACCGGAACGGCCAGCCAACAAAGGATGAAAAAGACATGATTTTCCAGAACCCTCATGCACACATCCTTTTGACCATGCGGCCCCTGGATAAAAATGGGAACTGGCAGCCAAAGACACAGAAAGAATATCTCTGCAAACGCCAGGGAGAGACCGCAGCCTTTACCGCCGAGGAATTTATCCAAGCCAAGGCGGATGGCTGGGAAAAACAGTACCCGTACTTCAAAGGCCGGGAAAAAGTCTGGCTGACACCCTCTGAGGCCTACCTGGAAAACCTGGTGAGGGCATCCAGCAATCCCCGCTCCACTCCCTACGGACGGGAGAATCCGAAGATGAAGTACTGGAACTCCACGGATGCCATCTTTTCCTGGCGGAAATCCTGGGAAGAACATGTAAACCAGGCCCTGGAACGTGCAGGCATACCAGAAAGGGTGGACTGCCGCTCTTATCAAGCACAGGGTCTGGATGATATCGCCGGCATCCATCTTGGCCCTCATGGGGCAAAACAGACCAATTCCCAGCAGTATCAGATTAATGAAGATATCAAAAAACTAAATAAAAAGAATCAGGAAATTCGCCAGGCTCTGGGCGAACTGGAAACAGAGATAAAACAGAAAAATGACCAACTTTACGAATCCATTGCAGAGCGCATGGGCTGGCTGCGGGGGGAAATCCTCTCTGCCCGGTATGACCTGGAGGACTTCCAGACACAACGGGAATATATCCAGAAAACAGCGCAGTCTCTCCAGGAATCAGTCATCCGTGTAAAAGCAGCCCGGGAGAATGTCCAGGAACGAGACCGGCAGGCTCAAAAAAACATTTCCACACTCAAGAAAGAACTGGAAAGAAATTTCCCTGCCTGGAGCAGCCGTCCTGATGAGATAGAAGCCTCAATCCAGGCAGAGGAAGAAGGCATCCGCTTCCGTCAGGAACGGCTGGGAAGGATTCTGAACGAGGAAGGCTTTTCCGATATCCAGGACTACGAAACCAAGGCCAGGATGCTGGCACAGATGGAATCCGGCTTGCAGACACTGGACCAGAAGATTTCCGCCTGCGAGGAACAGATACAGGAGCATACCCGCCGGTATGAAAAACTATGCAGCCAGATACCGGATGACGTCTCACACCTGACCGACTTCCGGGAACGTAGAAAAAGATGGTCTGACATTTACGGACAGCGGACTTCTGACCATATCCGTAAACGGACCGGCAAGGTAAAAACCGAGACATTTGACCGAATCCTGCATAAGACCGATTATGCCCTGAACCATACCCTTTACCTGGCTGGCCGGGCCGGATATCTGCTGGAAAGGCTGGACCAATCTACGCAAAAGACTGTAAGCGAAAACCAAGGGCGGAATTATTAATTCATTGCAATTTGATTCCACCAAAAAGGGAGAACAGCCCACACAACTGCTCTCCCTTCTTATTACACCCCGAAATCCGGGAACTTATTTTCCATAGACTTTATCATATGCTTCACATAATAAATCTTCCAGTTTCCCTCTCCGGCAATCCACGGTTTCCCAAAACTCCATCGGTTGATTTTCAAGATAATCGGAAATGTCTGTGTAAATCTCCTGTGCTCTTTTGTCTCTTGGGTCATCTTCACTTTCAGAATATGCAAACAGTTTCTGCGTTTTTTCCAAAAGTTCTTTTGAAGAATCACTCTCTTTTGCATCCTCCTTCCAGATATCCAGAAGGATATAACGCTGCGCATACAGGCTGAACATATTAAATAAAATATCCTTCTTTTTCCGTACCGCATCTCCTTCCAGGGATGTCTCGCCCTTTTTCATCTCTTTTGCATTCATGATAGTAAATTCTAAAGGTCGTGATGGAGATACTAAATAACTCCCTGGTTCACAGGATTTATTTCCTTTTCATCCATTCCTTTATTCTCACAATCATCTGTTACATAACTCATGAATCTATAAAGAAATGCTCTGCGGACAATCCTGCTGATTTCCTCTCCTACCCTTATATCTTCTGCATCCTCTGGGGCAGTAAAACAATCACAGATTTTCACGATGTTATTATTTAATTCAACATAATTCTCGTACATAAATGTACCTCCTCTATCAATAAGTCCCTTCCGGGAAAACAGTTTTTATGGTTTCACTCGCGAGTTCTTTTTGCTTACAAATCCATTATGTCACAAAGAAATCCACAATTCAAATTTTTGCGGAAAAGGTTACGCTCCGAAAAATAACCCGCAAAAATTTATATACTTTTTATATTTGTAGATTTATCCAAATTTGATTTTCCACATATTTGCTTCTCCTTTCTTTTGGATTTCAACAGTAATATGCTGGATTTTCTCATCTTTTTAATAATTACGTCTTGACACTTGAAAATGTGTAAAACAGGAATATAATGATACTATAAATATACTGCAAAGGAGAATTTAGGTATGAAAAAACACATTAAACAACTTTTAATCACACTTCTTGCTTTGACATTGATTCTGTCAGGTTCTGTATGCGTACAGGCAAAAACCATTTCCAAGCCAGCCCAGGTACTTACCCTGTATTCCTCAAAATCATTGTCCTACACCGCAAGCAGAAGAGCATTTGCTACAGCAAATGAAACAGCATTAAACACTGACGTCTACATGAACCAGGGCGTTTCTTCTTACAAATCCTCTAATACTTCAGTGGTAAGCCTTGTTTCCAGAAAAGCCTATCCCTTTTTCTTCATATTTTATGAAAGCAAAAAAAACAGGAACTGCTATTGTTTCCTACAAGTGCGGAAAAAATATTTACAAACAAAAAGTTACAGTAAAAAAATATGTAAACCCATTATCATCTCTCAAAATCGGTTCTCTGAACCTGACATCCAAATTTAACAAAAACGCAAACTATACGTTGAGTTACAACAAATACAAAAATAAAAACATAAAATTACAAGTTAATAGCAAGAACGGATGGTATGTCTCAGGAATCCGTAAAATCAACAATCCAAAAGGTAGTGAAATGGGAATCTGGGTCAAGAACGGAAAAACATTTAAAATTACAAAAAGAAATACCTTTTTGACCGTCTATACATATAATCAGAAAACAACGCAGACAGAAGAATGTACAATTATTTTCAAATAATTTAACTCATAGATTGTTCCGCTGTTTTTGTCTGGTGCAATACTAATTATATGTGAATTAAAAAATAAGGCTAAGAGAATGCTGCACGCTGTTCTCCTAGCCTTTATATATAAATGTGTGTACACATTGTACTTAACCATATAAATTAACAAATTCTTTAAATATTGCTGTTTTTCCTCTCACATCACCTCTTTTTCCGCATATCTTTCCACAAATTGAAAGACAGCACCAATTACTGCTGACTATTGGCACTGTCTCTTTTTGACATTTCTTACATGCAACAGGGGGTGTTGCCAAACTGTTGCCAGTCGAATTTTGAGGACGCAGAGAGCCTTATTTCAAGCGATTTTGGGGTTTCGACACAATGTACAATATCTTTTGTCTTTTTTTTGGAAATTCTGTCAGATTTGTTTGGATTTTTTTTGAAAAATAACATAAAAAATCCGCTCCGGAGTTTACGTTTCCGTATCCCCTGCAGCGGATTTTAAATGTTCAATTCTTCTGCTGTCCTGATAAAATTTCAACAGCTATCGGAACCCTTTCTTGCTATGATCCTGAAAACAGAATCAGATCC
>PVMN01003729.1_pt1 | contig 11687 bp, 7 predicted proteins | sample 1853401 | NCBI WGS metagenome assembly PVMN01 (sample SAMN08533510, study PRJNA380276) | Human gut metagenome, whole genome shotgun sequencing project.
GGAACTGTTTTCCGGTAATCCTCATAATCCGAAAATTCTTTCACAAAAATCAGCCGGTCCTGGTACCAGGCGTATCCCAGATTCAGGGCCGAGAGTCCCAGGCACAAAAGCATCCGGTCCCATCCCCCGCAGGCCAGGCCCAGGCAGGTAAAGCAGCCGAAAAACCACCAGATCCCAGGGTGGCGGCAGCGGCCGTACGCTCCCGCCCGGCAGACCTTGTGCCCGTCCGCCTCCCTGCGGTAGGTATCGTCAAAGGGCAGGGCAAAAAACAGCGTGTGAATCAATCCGGCCAGGAACATAACCGCGGGCGCCAGCCACAGCCGTTCCCCCGCCGCCCAGGCGGACAGGATCAGCCGCAGGCCTACCCAGGCGAGCAGCAGGCTGCCTGCGGCGAAAAACGGCTTCATCCAGCCGTTTTTGCGGTTCACCCGGTTCCAGTCGTATAAAAAGTAAAGTCCAAAGGCCGCGAGACCGGCGATCCACTCTCCCATTGCCTACGCCTCGTCCGCAAACGCGGCCAGTCCCATGACGCCGGGGCCTCCGTGGCAGGAGATCACACAGCCGATGTCGGTGGACAGCACCTGCTCAAATCCCATCTGACGGCACCGGTCCTTTAAGCGCTCCAGCAGGGGGAGGGAAAATCCCTCGGCGTAGAACAGAATGATCGCATCCCGGTTGGTCCCCAGATTTTTCACGAAATCTTCCAGATATTGGAACGACACCTTTTCCATATCGCCCCGATACTTTTTCGAGGCCACAAGGCGTCCATCCACCATGTTGATCAGCACCTTTAAACGCAGCAGGGACGTTCCCAGATAAGCGGCGTTGGAAACGCGTCCCCCGGCCCGCAGATATTCCAGGGTATCCGGCAGAAAAGACACTCTCTCCCGGCGGATCAGCTCCCGGATCAGCTCCACCGCCTGGTCTGCGCTCTGCGCCTCCTGAATCACCTGGGCGGACTTCCACAAAAGCAGCGCGATGCCGCTGGACACCGTCTCGGAGTCGATCAGGCGAATGCGGGCGTCCTTCAGTTCGTCCAGCGCGATCTTCGCGTTCTGATAGGTACAGGAAGCTTTGGAGGAATATGCGATGTGAATGATCTCCGCTTCCGGGTTCTCTTCCCTCAGCTTGAGAAAAAAGGCGGCGTACTCTTCCGGGTTGACCGCGGACGTGGTGGGCATCTTTTTCGTGCGTTTAAAAAAAGCAAAAACATCCGCAACCGGAATCGTCCGGTCCGGATAGCTCTCATCCCCCAGTATGACATGCATGGGCGCGATGCGGATTCCCAATTCATCCGCCATGGCCTGCGGTACGTCCGATCCGCTCTCTGTGGTCAGAATTATTTTTTCCATTTCTCCCCTCCCTGTTAGACACGAAATGACTAATAAACTTTTGCCGATTAAAATCCATTTTAGCATAATACCGCCAAAAAAGGAAGGTATTTTGTCTGGTTATATTTATTGTTTTCTATATATATGAAATTAATTTTTGTAATTGTTAGACATTTCCAGTAAATATTTGCAAAAAATGCTCACCCCTGGACCAAAAATTTTGTCTTTTCTTGAAGGTTGCGGGGCGATGTGATATTCTTTAAATTAGTATCATCAAACGATCAGAAGGGGGATTTATTGCAAATGAAATCAATCGAGGAAATAAGAGACATGCTGGGGCGTCTGGGCAAGCTGAAGCTGGGGTTTTATCCCACGCCGTTTCACCGGCTGGACCGGATCTCCGAGGAGTACAGGGTGGAGCTGTATGTAAAGCGGGAGGATTTCTCCGGCATGACGCTGTTTGGCGGCAATAAAATACGCAAACTGGAATATCTTCTGCATGACGCCATCCGGCAGGGCTGTGACACCGTGGTCACCTACGGGGCCACCCAGTCCAACCACGCCATGGAGACAGCCACCGCCGCCCGCAAATGCGGACTGAATCCGGTGCTGTTCCTGGCCGCCATCGTGGAGCCAAACGCGGCGGATATCCGGGCAAACCTGCTCCTCGACACCATTCTGGGCGCGGAGATTAACATTATCCCGGCCAACGGCCGGAGCACCAAACAGACCATGGAAGAGTCCCAGGACCTGATCCAGGGCCGTATAAAGGAGCTGGAAGCCCAGGGACACAAAATCTACAACATCCCCACCGGCGGTTCCCTGCCCCTTGGCGCCTGCGGGTTCGCTGACGCCTATGTGGAAACCATGGAGCAGGCGGCTGCCATGGGACTGAAGCCGGACTATCTGTTCACCGCCACCGGCAGCACCGGAACCTTGTCCGGCCTCTGCGCGGGCAAGGCTCTGCTGGGCAACGACACGAAGCTGGTGGGCATCGAGGTGGGACCCAAGCCGGCTTCCTACCCGGAGGAAGTGATCGCCCTGGCAAACGAAGCCCTTCGCCTGATGGGCGCGGACGAAGCCGTCACTGCGGACCTGTTTACCGTGACCGACCAGTATTACGGGGCCGGCTACGAAGTCCCAAGTCCTGACGCCAACGACGACATCCGCTATCTGGCGCGGACCGAGGGAATCTTTGCCGACCCCGTTTACTCGGGAAAAAGTTTTCACGGCATGATGGAATACATCCGGAACGGCCGCGTGCCTAAGGGCAGCACCGTTATTTTCCTGCACACCGGCGGCGCAACGGCGCTGTTCTCGGAGAGCGGGATTGTGGGGGATTTGAGCGGCCGTAAGTAATGTGCGGTGGCGGCCCCGGGGGACGGTCATCCCGCTGCGGACAGACGGGCGGCCCCGGGGCTGCCTTTGTCAGCGGATTTCCACCCCGCAGGCATGTCTTGGCGTCTCGTCGTAGTTCCGGTCTCCGGCGATGTACTCGTAGAACCGGTAGCCGCCGGAGAAATTGTAGCACTCAAACCCGTTTCCGGTCAGAATACGGCAGGCCAGGTAGCTGCGCAAGCCGCTATGGCAGTTGACATAAACCGGTTTTTGAGGATCCAACTCCGACAAACGCTCCCGCAGCTCATCTAACGGAATGTTCACGCTGCCCTGGAAATGCCCCTGGGCGTACTCCCGCTCCGTGCGGGTATCCAGAAGCGTGATCTTCCCATCGCCGCGCTGTTTCTGCAATTCTTCCAGATCTTTCCAGTTAAATTGTTTCAACAAACCGCTGCGGATATTGCCGATCACGAAACCGGCCATGTTCACCGGGTCTTTGGCCGAGGAGTAGGGGGGCGCGTAGGCCAGATCCAGCTCCTCTAAGTCTTCCCCGGTCATCCCCGCCCGGATCGCCGTGGCCAGCACGTCGATGCGTTTATCCACACCGTCAAAGCCCACGATCTGCGCGCCCAGAATCCGTCCGCTCTCCGGGTTATACAGCGTCTTGACGGTCATGTCCGTGGCGCCCGGATAGTAGGCGGCATGGCTGGCCGAGTAGGTCACAACGGCCTCCCAGGGAATACCGGCCGCAGTGGCGGCCTTCTCGTTAAGTCCGGTGGAGGCGGCCGTCATGTCGAAGAGCCGGATGATGGATGAGCCCTGGGAGCCGTCAAAACGGCTGTCCCGGCCGCAGATATTGTCCGCAGCGATGCGGCCCTGTTTGTTGGCGGGACCGGCCAGCGCGATCAGGGAATCCGCGCCGGAGACAAAGTGGCGCACCTGCACCGCGTCTCCCACCGCGTAGATGTCCGGGTCCGAGGTCTCCATCCGCTCGTTGACCAGAATGGACTCCCGGATGCCCAGCGAAAGACCGGCCTCCCTGGCCAGATGGGTCTCCGGCGCAACGCCGATGGCCAGAATCGCCAGATCCGCTCCCACCGCTTCCCGGCCCTCCAACTGCGTGTACAGCCGTCCGTCCTCCTCATAGAATCCGGTCACGGTCTGGTTTAAGCGCAGGTCCACGCCACACCCGCGCAGGTAGCTGTGAATCTGACAGGCCATGTCGTAGTCCAGGGGCGCCATCACCTGGTCTCCTCTCTGCAGCAGCGTGGTCTTTATGCCCGCGTGGATCAAATTTTCCGCCATCTCCAGGCCGATAAAGCCACCGCCGATGACCACCGCGTTCCCTGGCCTGGTCTTTTCGATCTGTTCCCGGATGGCAAAGGTGTCCTCCACAGTGCGCAGGGTAAAGATGCGGGGGCTGTCGATCCCCGGCAGGGGCGGTCTCAGGGCCTTTGCGCCCGGAGACAGAATCAGCTTGTCGTAAGCCTCCTCGTACTCGCTTCCGTCCAAAAGACGTCTCACCCGCACCGTCTTTCTCTCCCGGTCAATGGACAGCGCCTCGCTGTTCAGCCGCACATCGATGTGAAACCGATTCCAAAAGCTCTCCTTGGTCTGAAGGGTCAGCGCCTGTTTCTTCTCGATCACTCCCCCGATATAGTAAGGCAGTCCGCAGTTGGCATAGGACACATAGCCGCTCCGTTCCAGAATCACAATTTCCGCCGACTCGTCCAGGCGGCGCAGCCTGGCCGCCGCGGTGGCCCCTCCGGCCACTCCGCCGATTATCAATACTTTCATAACCATTCCGTCCTCCGTAGGTTGATTTTATATTTGTTATAATTATAACAACAAGCCGGGATTCGTTCCGTAACTTGGTTACACACGCCCGGGGGGTTCAATAAAATCTTAATGCCGCTCTTGGAATTTGCTATGGAATTTTTTAATTTCACCGTGCTAAGATATATGTAAAGAAAAGATCATATCAGTGAATAACACTCATAAAAAAAGAAACGAGGGATTTACGTTTACTTATAGGGATTGTATTAATAGCACCCCAAACCAGAGTAAAAAAACAGCAGGCCCCTGGGGACCTGCTGTGAACTTTATATCACGTCTCCTGAACAGAGGCGATCGTGTAACCATTTTTTCCTTTTTGCTTGGTCTGATACAGGGCGGTGTCGGCTGCCCTGTACAATGCCTCAAAACAGGTTCCATCCCCAGGAGACAGGGCGATCCCCATACTGCCGGATATACTGCAGTTGACCCCTCTCGCCAGAATGATAGTATCCAGGGCCCGGGATAGCTCCTCCGCCTTCTTCACCACAAATTCCAAATCCGGCACCGGAATGAACGCCACGAATTCATCCCCGCCGATCCTTCCAATAATATCATCCTCCCGGAAATGAGCCTTGATAATGCCCGTGAAGCCGCAGATGCAGTCATCACCGAAAGCATGGCCGAAGCGGTCGTTCACCTGTTTAAAGCAGTCGATATCGAAGATGAAAAACGCATACCGCTGACCCGGATATTGGGCCAGGCACTTGTCCACCATACGCTCGGTCACTTTTTTTGTGTAAAGTCCGGTCATCTCGTCGATCGACGCCTGCTTTTCGCGATTCTTTTCCTTATCGATATTTTTGCGGTATGTAAACATGTGGATGGATTTATCCTCTTCCGAGAAAAACATATAAGCGTCTATCCGCATCCAATGATAGCTGCCTCCGTCCAGGGAAATCATAAAATCATACGCCAGGTGATTATTTCCCAACTCGTACTCCCGGATCGCATTCTCCGGGGTAAACATGGCCACATAGCCCTCCCGGAACTCCTCCTTGATCTGTTTCTCCGCAATGGCCCGCAGGCCCTGGTCAAAGGGCAGTCCCCCGGCTCCCAGGCTGGCGAAGTATTCTTCCGTCTGTTTACCCACATAACAATTCTTTGTCAGATTCATCTCGTAGATGCTGTCATAGAGCTGTTCCGTGGCCTTTTTAAATATAGCCTGCCGTTCCTCTGTCAATTTGGTAATCTGCCGGTCAAAGTTGCGGATTACGTTGGTAATCACCACCAGAATCGTCAGCACAACCAAGACCAGGATGAGGCAGGTCCGGAACAGCTGCTGATAGATATCCGCAATCAGGCCGCTGGTGTCCTGTTCCACAATCAGATTCCAGGATAGCTCCGGAATATAACGGCTTACCACGTAGCTTTTACCACCCTCCACCGCGTCGGAATCCGTCCATATCTCCAGATTCCTATCGTCCTGATTCCAGTCCAGCACCTGCTGCCGTATAAATTCCTCACCGTGGACCTCGAACCAGTCCGTCCGTTCATATCCCGTATAGGTTGTGGAGATTTCGATCATGCCCTCTTCATTGACCAGGCTGGCGTTGATGCCGTACTTGTCCTCATATCCCTGAAGCAGCTCCTTCAGATATTCCATCCGGATGCCCACTCCCACCACGCCGGTCACAGTGCCGTCGGGTGCGGTGATCTTGCAGTTTACAAACACCGTGATTTTATTCTCCGCACCCGCCACCTCGTCGTTATCCACATTCAGGGAATATTCCAGATTACTGTCCAACAGTTCATAGTACCAGACGTTTTCCGGATCCCCTCTCTCCAGGACCCGATCCAGTCCATTAAAATTGTAGTAGCGCCCGGACGCGGTGGAGACCAGAAACACGGAATCAAACCCGTATTTTTGCTTATAGTTCTCCAGATAAGTTTTTGTGGTCTGTATATACGCCTCGTCCTCCAAATGCTCCGGCTCACTTAACAAGTGGTCCACCAGAAGGCTGTCATGGGCCATGGTCAGCGATATATTCACCGGTCTGGTGAACATCCCCGCAAGCTGATAGTAGATTCCCTCCGAGGTCAGGGAGGACACCTGCTCGATATTCACAAGGGATGCCTGATAATTGGCCTGATAGCTGAGTACCGCTGTAAAAATAAAACCGATTACCAGGATAATGCTAACCAGAAGATTTGTTTTGAAAAGTTTATTGTTTCTCATGTAAAAGCCCCCTTATTCTGAAACGGCCGCACACAGCAGCCGGCAGCCCCTCAGCCGCTACTCTGCGGACTTTTTTGGAATATACCGTTCGAAAACCTCTTTCGATTTCTCGACCGCCACTCCGCTTCCCCCGTCGTTCTTCACATCCTCCACCATGCTCACCATAAGCAGCGGATTGTCCAGATTCAGGTCCTTGGTGTACACCGCAAACCACCCAAGCTCCGTGCCGGTTGCGTCGTCCTTGGAAGCCTTGATCTCTGCCGTACCGGTCTTTCCGGCCAGCACAACGTCGTCCCGCATGGCCTTATGCCCGGTGCCGTGCTCAGAGTTCACCACCTTCACCAGGGCGTTCTCAATGATCTCTGCGTTTTCCGGCGTGCAGGCGTTTTCAATCCAGGCCTCCGGGGCCGGATTCTCCTTGTAGAGGAGATACGGCTTTAGCACCGTCCCCCGGTTGGGGAACATGGTGTACAGGGAGGCCAGATGGACGGGGTTGATCAGCACCTGGCCCTGCCCGTATCCGCTGTCGGCCAGCTGAATCTCGGTCCCGATGGTTTCCGTGTTGGAATACTGGGCCTGGGCCACCGCAATCTCAAAGGGAATCTCCTGGTTAAAGCCCAGCGCATCCAATCCCTTCGTAAAGTTCTCACTGCCGATCTTTAAAGCCGCTCTGGCGAAGTAAATGTTGTCGGAATAGATCAGCGCGTTCTCCAGGTTGACCGGGCTGTACCCGTGCAGCGTCGTCACATAATAGCGGCCCCAGCTCCCGTCCTTCTGCCAGCTGAGTCCCGCCGCATCCTCTCCAAAATTCTCCTGGGGGCCAAACGCGCCCGTGGACAGGCCGATGATTCCCGTAATGGGCTTAACGGAGGAACCGGGGGCGAATCGCTGGCGGAAACGGTTGAGCATGGGATTTCGCTCGTCCTCGTTGAGAGCCGTCCATTTTTCCTGGGACATGCCCAGAATAAAATCGTTGTTGTCGAAGCTGGGCGTATTTACCAGGGCCAGCACCTCCCCTGTGCGGGGATTCATGGCAACGGTGCCGCTCTTCCGATCCCGGAAGGCGTCGTAGATGGTCTGCTGCAGGCCGCCGTCTATGGTCAGGCGGATGTCCTGTCCGTCCGTCCTTGGAATACTGGCAAGAACCAATTTTTCTTCGCCGTCCTGGGTAACGATGGCGATGCGCGTGCCGTTCTGCCCTTTTAACTCCTTCTCGAACAAGCCCTCCATACCGCTCCTGCCGATCACGCTGTCCGCCAGGTACCCTTCCCCAGGATGCTTCTCCAAATCCTCAGCAGTCACATTCTGGACATATCCCACCAGATGGGCCGCCTTTTCCCCCAGCGGATAAGAGCGCACCGTCGTATCCGTGATCATCACGCCCGGAACCGTCAGCAATTCCTCCTGCAGCGCCTGATTTTGAAGATTGGCCTCATCGGGCTTGTCCGCCAGAAGATTCAGCTCATCCACATGCTTTAAGGTTTTTACCGGCACCAAGGAATCGTCCCTCACCCATCCGGCGGAGAGCTTCTTTGTGATCCCTTCCACAGAAATGCCCAGCAGCCCGGAAAGCCGTTCCAGGTCCCCGGCCGCGTACCCGCCCGGTCCCGCAGGGTCGCGGTTCATTTTCCCCGGAACCAGGCCAACTAAGGATGCGGTTCCCTCACCCGCCAAAAGATTGCCGTTCCGGTCCAGAATACTGCCCCGGTCCGCCCGGTCCGTGCTCACGCGCACCTTATCCGTGCGCCCCAGCTGCGGAAAAATCACCCAGTCGTTCCAGATCATCCGGTACTCCTCCGCGCTCTTTTTTCCATCCTCCCCCGGTATCTCCTCCAGCCGGAAATCCACCTGATTAAAAAAGCTGATTTCCCCGGCCTGGCTGTTCATGGTGGTCTGATAATTGACCGCCTCCGATCCATTTTCCTTCTGTTCCGTACCTTTTATCTCAACGCGGATATCGGCCGCCTCAATTCCTTCGTAAATATTCCGGTTCCTGGCCACAAAATCCTCCCGGCTGATATTGAGCCGGCTCTGGGCGTTTAACAGCTCGTACATGGCGTCATAATTACCGGCCGCCAAAAACTGCATGTACTCCGTCAGCAGCTCGTCCGGCTGCTTCTGTTTCTGCCTGGCGCTGCGATGGGTTACAAACAAAAACGCACCGGCGGCCGCTGCCAACAGGACCGCCGCAATGATCACGATTAAAACCATCCGGCCGGCCCCGGATCTTCTTCTGGACCTTCTTCTGCGCCTACTCATATTCCGCTCCTTCCTGATGACTGGTATTATTTCCAGTTTGCCCTTTATCATTGCACATGTGAAAGGGAAAGTCAACAGGGATTTCCAGGCGCCTGGACCGTCCGGGCGGACATTTAATTTTCACAACAAGGCCCCGATGCAGTATATTTAAACGCTCCTGTGTGGTAATATAAAAGCGAACGCATTCGCGCAAAAACAGAAGGGAGGCCGCAGGCCATGCAGCAGGAAAACCACGTCTATATCGCCATCGACTTAAAATCTTTCTACGCCTCCGTGGAGTGCCGGGAGCGGCGGCTTGATCCCCTGACCACCAATCTGGTGGTGGCCGACGAGAGCCGCACGGAAAAGACCATCTGCCTTTCCGTATCCCCGGCCATGAAGGCCTACGGGGTTCCCGGGCGGCCCCGGCTGTTCGAGGTGGTGCAAAAAGTCCGGGAGGCCAACGCCAGACGGCGGACCGCGGCTCCAGGACGCGCTCTCACCGGCTCTTCCTGGGATTCGAATGAGCTGAACCGTTTCCCGGAGCGGTCCATTTCCTATATCACGGCTCCGCCCAGAATGGCGCTCTATATGGAATACAGCACCCGGATTTACAACATTTACCTGAAGTACATTGCACCTGAGGATATCCACGTCTATTCCATCGACGAGGTGTTTATGGATGTGACCGCCTATCTGGGCACCTACCGCCTCACGGCCCGCGAGTTGGCGGCAAAGATGATGCAGGACGTGCTTCAGGCCACCGGGATCACGGCCACGGCGGGAATCGGCTCAAACCTGTATCTGTGCAAGGTGGCTATGGATATCGTGGCCAAGCACATTGAGCCGGACCAAAACGGGGCGCGGATCGCGGAGCTGGACGAGATGACCTACCGCCGCCTGCTGTGGAACCACCGGCCGCTGACGGATTTCTGGCGCGTAGGAAAGGGATATGCGAGAAAACTGGAGGAACACGGGATCTTCACCATGGGCGACGTGGCCCGCTGCTCCGTCGGAAAACCCAACGACTACCACAACGAGGAGCTGCTCTACCGGTTGTTCGGCATCAACGCGGAGCTGTTGATCGACCACGCCTGGGTCTGGGAACCCTGCGCCATGGCGGATATCAAAGCCTACAAGCCCGCGGCCAACAGCATCGGCTCCGGCCAGGTGCTTCAGTGCCCCTACGATTCCGGGAAGGCGAAGCTGATTGTCCGGGAAATGACCGATCTGCTGGTCCTGAACCTGGTGGACAAGGGCCTTGTGACGGACCAACTGGTGCTCACCGTGGGGTATGACATCGAAAACCTGACGGACCCTGAAATCCGGAAACGCTATCAGGGCGAGATCGTGACGGATCGCTACGGGCGCAAAATCCCCAAACACGCGCACGGCACCGCCAACCTGGACCGCAAGACCTCCTCCACGATGTTGATCCTGGACGCAGTTATGGACTTATACGACCGGATCATCGACCATAACCTGCTGGTCCGCCGGATCTATGTCACGGCCTGCCACGTGACTGAGGAAAACGCGGCCTCGGAGCATCCGGCCTTTGAACAGCTGGACCTGTTTACCGACTACCAGGCGCTGGAACAAAAAAAACAGGAAGAGGAAGCGAAGCTGAACCGCGAAAAACAGCTGCAGCAGGCCATGCTGGGGATCCAGAAAAAATACGGCAAAAACGCGGTTTTAAAGGGTATGAATCTGGAAGAGGGGGCCACGGCCCGGGAGCGCAACCGGCAGATCGGCGGCCACAAGGCTTAACCCGGCGGCCATGGCACGCGCGAAAGGAGAACAACATGAATCAACATGACGCGGATTCCCACCGCTACGACGATATTATTCACCTTCCCCACCACGTCTCCACGGCCCATCCCCCGATGCCGGCCGCCGACCGGGCGGCCCAGTTTTCCCCTTTTGCCGCTCTCACCGGACACGAGGCGGCCATCCGGGAAACCGCACGGCTGACGGATGAGCGGGCCGAGCTGGACGAGAACGCCAAGGCGGTTCTGGATGAAAAACTCAGGATGATTCAGGAAATGCTGCCCGCTCGCCCGGAAATCACCGTCACCTATTTTCAACCGGACGCAAAAAAATCCGGCGGCGCTTATGTCAGCGTCACCGGACGGGTGAAGAAGCTGGATCTGTACGGTCAGTGCCTTTTGATGGAGGACGGGCTGAGGATCCCGCTGGGGGAACTCTACGATATGGACGGACGGATCTTTGGCATAAAGTAATCCATCAGAACCGGAAATAAATAAACGGATTATAACCGCTGGCCATCATCTCGCAGACCGCCAGCATAAAAAGCAGCAATACGATGCCGTCCCCAATCCCGCCCAACCGCCGCTCCTCCAGAGCGTCGTGCAGTTTGGTGAACACGGGCGTACAGAACAGGACGGAAACCGCGAACTGCAACAGGAATTTGCCGCCGCACAGCAGCTCCGCCAGCTCCCGCTCGTGAGTCCCCATAAGTGTAAGGGAGAACATGTCCCCTAAAAATCCCGCTGCAGCGGCCATGGTATCGGCCCTGAACAGCACCCAGCCGATCCCGACCACAAGCAGCACGTAAACATGGCGCAATAGGGCGGGCAGACGCTCCAGCACGGCCCTCAGCCACAGCTTTTCCAGAATCAGGAACGCTGCAAAGTACAGGCCCCACAGCAGAAAATTCCAGCTGGCCCCGTGCCAGATCCCGGTGAGAGCAAACACGACCAGATAATTGCGGCAGTTTTTCCAAAGCCCTTCGCGGCTGCCTCCCAGCG
>PVMN01003731.1_pt1 | contig 11668 bp, 9 predicted proteins | sample 1853401 | NCBI WGS metagenome assembly PVMN01 (sample SAMN08533510, study PRJNA380276) | Human gut metagenome, whole genome shotgun sequencing project.
GCTCAGGCTTCTTGGCAACGATACCGATGGAAGCTACAGAGGTCTTACCCTGATGGATCGCAGAAAGAAGACCTGCGATGGCGATTGGGAGACAAGCCACAAAGATCATAAGACCGGTTTCCAGGGAAATATCAGCAACACCGCCGCCCAGGATACCAACCTTGGAAAGTGCAAGGAATGCAACCAGAAGTCCGTAAATACCCTGCGTACCGGGAAGAAGCTGCAGAAGAAGAACTTTTGCGAATTTATCCGGATCTTCTGTTACAACACCAGCAGCTGCACGGCCGGCTGTACCAACACCGATAGCAGAACCTATACCTGCAAGAGCCACGGAAATTGCTGCTCCCAATAATGCCCAAACGATACCACTCATAATATTAGTCCTCCTTAATATCTACATATTTTGTATTTTCGCGGAATGGGTGGAACTCTTTTCCCCCGCCCTCAAAGAATTTGCCGAAAAATTCCACGTACTGTAATCGGCAGGTGTGCACATACGCACCCAGAAGATTGATCAGAAGATTAAATATATGACCAATCACAAATACAAGAATAAATACGATCCATCCCAAAATACTGTCTCCCAGCATACTTCCCATCTGGTTCATAACCGATGCGATAACACCGGTGGCAAGTCCCAGAGCCAGAAGTCTGGAATAGGAAAGGATATCACTTACCCAGCCTGTAATGTTATAAAGATCGTAGGCTCCAAGAGCCAGTCTCAGAAACGGATTCTTCTTATCTCTTCCTGACATGAAAAGGATTCCAACAGCACCGATGATCGCCATCCATTTACCGATCTGTACCACTGCTGCCGGAAGATTCAGATCCATCTGTGAGATAGAACGGAACATGCTGCTCGGAATAAAAATCAGGATCAGTCCCATAAGAAGCATGAACCAGAGCACTACATCACAGAAAAAGTCGAGATATTTTTTATCACGGATCAGCATATAACCCTTCAGCCCCATTCCAAGGAACATATGGATCAGTCCAAAAAGCATGGAGAACACCAGAAGTCTCATCGGCTCATTCAGCGGTGCAAACCATACCGGCTTCACTGTGACCGGTTTATGCAGATATACTTTTGAAAATACATCTATGAAATCTCCGAAATATCCGCCAAACATCACGCCCCAGAACAAAGTGGACAATCCACAGTACATGAAAAGCCTGATAGATTTCTGCATTCCGCTCTCCATTCTGGGGAACTTCAGAAGCACTCCCAGACATACTGCAAAAACAATAAGTCCATACGCTGCATCTGATAACATCAGTCCGAAGAGGAATACATAACATGCTGTCATGATCGTTGACGGATCGATCTCTCCTTTGCCGGGAAGACCGAAAGCTGCCAGAACTCCTTCTCCTGCTGCTCCGAATTTACCATTCTTAAGAACAACCGGAACACCCTCTCCATCAGCATCTTCCGCTTCAAAAACAATATCGTATTTCTCCGTAAGCCGTTTCTCTATTGACGGAACCTGTTTCTTCGGAATATATCCGGTCACAAAAAAAGTGCTCGCTGACTGGCGGAGCTGGCCCAATACTTCGTACTTCTGTGCACGGATCCGAAAATAATCCGAAACAAGCTGAAGGTTATTCTTATGAGTATGAAGGCTGCGGATCTTCTCCTGTATCCTGCCTGTTTCTTTATGGATACGTTCCACTTCATCCTTCAGGTTCTGAAGTTCCTGTGCAGGTACTTCGGAAACCAGCTGTGCAGGTCTTGCAAATCCCTGCATACGAAGAGCCTCTTCCATCTGCTGTGCCTGAGACTTAAGACATACAACAGCCAGACAAAGCTTTCCGGCATCTGACGAAATCTCCTGAATATCAAAAGCTTCCAGATCAGGTGCATCTGCTGCAAGCCGGGTATATACCTGGTCACGTGTCACATTCCCGTCGATACTTCCAATCAGTACTGCTGTCAACTCTGTTCCGGAAAAATTCATTGGAATATCCAGAGCGATCCAGGGTGCCAGCGCAGCTTCCTGCTGCTCGATCTTAATAACAGCTGCACTGTTCTCTGTAAGACGCTTCCTGTATTCCAGGATCTCCCTGGCTGCCTTCAGTATTTCTTCCTGATTCTCAATGACTTCCTGCTCCTGCTTCCTCCCGACCAGAGGCTTGCCGGCCAGTGAAGCCAGCATAGATTCCTTCTCCTGTGAAAATTCATCCAGAATCATAATTGCCTGGTCACATAGGGATGCATTCTTTTCGAAAAGCAGCCTGGCATTCATGGTATCCATGGTCTCAAGATCGGGATCCAGCTCTGCCGCATCGATCTCCAGAACTCCAAGCGACTGCAATTCTTCCAATATGGCCTTACGGTTCTTCTTCATTGCGCAGATACTGATTCGCTGCATCTGCAATACTGCCATTTTCGCATTCCCCCTCTCAGAACAAACTGTCCATTACTGCCTGGATCGCCTGCTCACGCTTCGACTCCGCTTTCTTTTTCAAAGCTGCAAGTTCCTCCTTTACCTGTTCATCGACAGTGTTCTCTGTACTGTGTGCACGCTCCTCAGCAGCTTTCATATCAGATGCCGCTTGTCCGGCAGCGGTTGTCTCCGCCTTTCTGATAATCTCCTCCGCCTCTTTCTCAGCCTCGCTGACGATACTCTGTGCACGAACGGATGCATCTTTTATTTTCTGCTGTGCTTTAGCCTCCGCTTCTTTCACTGCCTTGATCGTTTCCTGGATCATCTGATCACCGCCTCTCTGCATATCCAAATTGTACCATAATTGTATCTGTAAAACAATATTTTTATGCAATTGTTATATTTATAATTTATTTTCCGTTAAAATATCGTCGATTTTGTTATATTTTTGCCGTTTTGCAGAGACTTTTTGTTTATTTATTCTGTTCGTGTTTTTTATTTTTATACATAAAAAAAGAATCATCTTCCAGATAAAAACCTCTTCTGCGTCTTTATCTGACAGATGACTCTTTTATGTAGCTGTTCCGGTTATCTTTTAATTATAGATATAATTTGCGTAATCTTCGCTTTCAATATTCTCTGCATCGATCCACGCCGGGTCAAGCAGAACTTTTTTCTCAATTTTTACTTCTTTCTTAGGTGCTGTTGCCTGGATCGCAGCCCACATGGTCTGATATCCCATTGCATAAGGATTCTGTGAAAGAATGCCAAGTTCGTCTCCGCTCTTAACCGCTTCCTGCTGCTTGCTGGTTGCATCTACGCCAACCATGGCAACCTTATTATCACCTGTATCTTTATTCACAGACAGGAACATCTCCGATACATCGGCATTGGTGCAGAAAACACCATCCAGTGCCGGGTATTTATCAAGAACTTCCTGCATGGCTGCTTTCATATCATCAACCTGATCGGAATAAATTGTCTCAACAACCTTGATATCTGTGTAGTTCGCAATGTTATCCAGAAAGCCCTGTACACGTTCCTGGGAGCTCTGAGTCTTCTCCTGTGCTGCAAAAACAGCTACATTTCCCATTTTTCCAATGGCACTTCCCAATTTATACGCTGCATATTTACCGATCTGCACATTATCTGTTCCGCGAAAAGCCTTCACCAGCTTCGTATCGCTGACATTGGAATCAAAAGCGATCACCGGGATTCCGTTCTCCCTGGCAGCCTCAAGCTGTGCCTGGCAGGATTCCATATCCCCGGCAGAAAGGCATACAACGGACGGATTCTCCGCAATAACTGCATCAAGTGTATTGATCTGGCTCTCTACGTCCTCTTCATTGTCCGGTCCTTCAAAGGTCATTGTGATCTGGTCATCTTTCTTAAAACCATAAGCTGCGTTCACATCCTTGACAGCAGCCTGCATTCCTTCTTTTACTTTATCCCAGAATTCACCCTTCGTACTCTTACTCACAACTGCGATCCTCGCTCCTGCCTCAATCGACAGGCTGTCATCGATCTCAGGAATCGCCGGATTCTTCTCTTCTTCCATCTCCTGTGCTTCAGGAGTCTCCTGGACATCTGCAACAAGCGGTGCAACTAGCTTCTCTACTTCTTCCTTCTGACATCCTGTCAGCAGAGTCGCCGCAGCCAACAAGGCCACTGACATTACTGCAACTCTTTTCATTGTAATCTCCTCTTCCTCGCTGGTTACTGTTCTTCATGGCCTCTCTTATCCGTCCACAGTAACGTATACTTTACAAAAATCTTACATTTGGTTACTCGCTTTTTACATTATACACTTTTTCGTATTTCCGTCCAGAGTTTTTACAGTTTTTTCACAAAATCCAGAAATGCACTGCCCTGAGGCTCTGTTTCGAACTTCATCTGCTTCCCTGTTTTCGGATGCTTAAACTCAAGGCCGCAGGAGCATAATCCCAAGGATACACCTCTCTCCCCTGACGGATTGTACTTTCGGTCACCAAGAAGCGGCATTCCTGCATGGGAAAGCTGCACACGGATCTGATGATGGCGGCCTGTTTCCAGTTTGATCTTAAGAAGTGTACGGATCTTTCCATTGATTTCCTTCTGATCCAGTACTTTATAATAAAGGATTGCTTTCTTCGCCCCCGGTGTATTGGCAGGTACTGTCTGTGATATATTGGCCCTTCCGTTCTTTTTCAGATAATCAGTAAGTGTACCCTCTGATTTCTCCGGCTTCCCTTCTGTTACTGCCAGATAATACTTCCCTGCACCCCCGGCCATAATCTGCTTGCTTAGATTTCCCGCTGCACCGGATGTTTTCGCAAAAACAAGAACTCCTTCTACCGGCTGATCGAGGCGATGGATCACCGCCAGATACGGCATTTTTCCGGGATTCTTCTGTGCAAGATAATTCTTCAAAGCACTTTCCATATCCATGGTTCCTATCCCCGCTGCCTGTACCGGCATTCCCGATGGTTTTCTGCAGACAAGAATATCTCTGTCTTCATACAAAATATTTTTTTCAATTTGATTATTATACATTTACAGCTTACTTCCTTTCTCACAGAAGTATAACTGATGATAATTTTAATGGCAACCGGTAAATATATTTTATAAATTCACAACGAGACGGTCATCACTTTTTTTACTTTAACAGTTTCAAAAAATGATGACCGTCTCAACACTCTTCGTTATTCAATTTTTCTTCCTCTTCATTCTTTCGAATCGAGTTTTCTGGTTATATTTCTTATTTAATAATCGAAATCTATGATTTTATATACCTGATAAAATAATTCCGATTCTCTGTATTAAGTTTTTATAATTTTTTCTTTTTCTATTCCTTCGTATTATTTATTTCCTGCTCATAAACGATCAATATATAAATTATATCTGTTCGATTATTTAGAAAGTTTTATAGATTTGGAAATCAATTAATCCGAGGTTCGATTTCCTATTTGTTTTTTTGAAGAATTGCGGTGGTTACACTTTTTTCTGTTTCCTAAATAATTCTGAACTTAACTTCTTAAATTCAAAACCATTTGTCATCTCTGTACCTTATGATCTGCTGATTCAAATCGACCTGTTGGGATTTTCTCCTCTGCAGTTCTGATAAAGTATCCTGAGAAAAAAGTTCCTTCCCGATTACTTCTATTATAATATCCTATCAGATATTCTTCTGATGCAAAGCTTCAAACCATATCCTGATGTTGCTGATATGCTTTTCAAAGTATCGTTCTCATCTTCACTTCTGTTTCTGGAATCTCTTCTTTCCAACAAACCAGTGAGTTGAGGGTTTTACTCTTTCGGGAAATATTTCTTTACATATTTCCTGAAATCTTTGTATCAGGTGTGTGACAGTTGTTCAATATGAGTTACCGATTCTATAATACCTGAAATACCGAATTCCTTATGTTTCTGATTTCTCTCATTTTAACTGATGTTAAAATATAAGTAAGATTTAAGAGGTTCTTATTTATATCTTATGAGAGAAACTGATGTATTTCTTAAGGGATATCATTATGTGATATGTATCAGGTCTTTCTTGCAGGAAATCCGGTTCCTGTCACTCTCATATTGATGAAGTTGTTTATTATGTTCCCACTGGAATCACCTTTTCCTTTCTTATCTTCATCCTTTCATGTGCATCTATGCTATGAATTGAATGAATTTCTTATTTTTTTGATTTTGTTTTATCTCTTGTTCTTTTTGATGGTCTTATAATAACACTGTTGTGTTGTTTTGTCAATACATTTTTGTATTTTTATATTAATATTTTTGTTTATTATTTGTTTTATGTTTTTATATTTTATTATTTGTTTGTATTATTTATTATTTTCTGTCAATTTCACTCACCCCACTGATGGCTTTTCACTGTTTACAACTTCCCAGTAGCCATTTTTAGGGAAACCATGCCGGATGAGCATTCCATATTCTTTCAGCTTCCTGATATTTGCTTCTATATTTCGTCTGGCAACACCTATTTCTATTGCCATTTTATTTGCTGACAGCTCATTGTCTACAGACAACAATTCCAATTTTTTTGCTGAGTGTTGTTTATTTCTGTTCTCCAATTCTCCTCCGACGTTTCTCCGATGCTTCTCCAATGTTCCTCTCCTTTTGTTCCGCTGTGAATGAATTGCGAAACAGTTCTACGCGAAACATATTATCAAATTCCTGGATTTTCGGTTCGAAAAGACCATATTTTTTCGCACTGTTGAAAATTCTTTTTATTCCGTTTTCCCAGGCTTCTACAAGTCCCATCTGTCCAAAAACATTGACAATTTCGTCCATTACCTGAAACAGCACTTCATTTTTTACCCCGAAAACCTGATGAGTCTTATCATCCACACCTATGATCAATTTTCCGCCTTGTGTATTGGCTAACGCAATTATTGTCTTCATGTATTTTTCACTTTTTTCTGGTAAGGTAACTTTATACTCATATTTTTCGATTCTCCGGAAAATATTGTATTGTCCGTCATTATAGACCTCCTGACCTTGTTATATTTTTCTGGAGCAATGGAATGTTTACTGATGATATGGTTATAGGATAGCATGTGCGGCAACTGGCTTCAACCTGTTCTTTTCGACAAAATCCCCGGTCAAGAGATTTGGTCTGAATGACATTCCTCCTGATCGGGGATTTGGATATAGATGTTTGAAAAAGCTGAAACTCCGTCCCTGTTATCACCGTTAAGCTTCTTGCAAAAAACATCAAAAAGTGCTATTATCATCGTAACTATCAAGTTTTAGGAGTTGAATGACAGTGAGAAGAAAGACAGCTCTTCGATTTGGAGTGGCTTTATTGTCCATTGGTGTTGCTGCCATACTTGGGGGAAGCAAGATTTCGGATAAGGTGGTTTTTGCCGAAGAGTTATCAACTTTTGAAAGTGATGACGGGTTTACATCTGCAGTGCCAGAAGATGCTGAAGGTCAGAACAGTACAGAAGATATCAGTACAGAGGATCTCAATACTCAGGAACCTGCAACTGACAGTGAGACAGTAAGCGAAGCGCCAACACTTACATCTGTTGCCTTAAATATTGATCCGGATGCGGAAACGATCCCAGTTGAATTTTTAGACTATGTGAATGATCTTGACATATATTCTGTAATGCTTGTATACTCGGATGGTACAGAGAAAATAGTGGATCAAACAGATACCTGTTATGATTTTTCTGCCAGTTTTGAAGATGCCAGTGATACAGAAGGGATTGTACACCGGACTTATTATATTACAGTAAAAGATAATTCTACGGGAATGGTATATAATGCTGATGGAAGCATTGATTTTGGAAAAAATGACCCAATTGAGATAAAAACAGCAGAAATGACTTCTGTAATACTTGAAAACCAAAAGAAGTGGGTTATGGTCCGGTCGGTTCCGGGCATCACAGGTCGTTACGCTATGAATTGTGATAAAGTGATTGCTGCAATATATTATGCTGCTGATGGTGAAGAAGCTGTTTGCGCAGAAAATAATTTTGAATTGCAGCAGGGAATTACGTATAACTTTTTAATTAAATTGAATTAACTTAACTTAGAAACCGCTGTCTTGTACAGCGGTTTCTAACTGAATCAAACAAACTCCTGCTACTATTCAGAGGTTAGCCGGACATGAGATAACCGGCAAGAGGTTCATCACGTTCTCTAAGCTCTTCTTTAAAATCAATATCCATAAGTGAGCCTCTCTTTCTTGAGGAAAAGTATAAACACAGTTTTTCCTGCCGCAAATGGTTATCCACAAAATAAATTTCGTCATTTTTTACAATGACTTATACATACCTCTGAATAGTAGCCAGTACATTATACTTATCCCACCATAATATAAATCATGTCTGTTTCTTTGTTGTTCTTGACGTTTTCATCCCATTTGATGCGCAAAATATAATACGTTACATAGTAGCCGGTGGCATCCTTTTCGTTAGGAAGAACTTCCACCTTAGTTGACTTCCAGTAAAGAGGCTCTGCGGATGTCTGGACCTTGTTATAGGAGCCGGTTTGATTACCGTTGCTATTCGGATATGTAATTTCATGATACGTATCTGTGGCATAGCCGGTGTTAGGTTCTTTATTTAAGTAATCGCCTTCCAAAAGATTTCCCTTTTTATAATTTTTGCCAAGATAACTAAGTCCTTCATCTTGTGGTGATAATTCAGCTTTATATATTTCATAATTAAATCCTATATTTGTGGTATGTGCCAGCTGAAGGTAATACTTTATACCAGGTTTTTCGCTGTATACACAAAAAACTACATCTTTATAGTTACTGGTTTCGGAAACATCAATATTTCCAAGCTCCAGCTGCTGGATTGGCTTTGCATCTCCGGCTCCGATGAGAAGGGCATTGGGCATATTTATTTTTGTGATCGTTTCCATGCTTCTTTGCATATAAAGCCATGCCAGAACAGGCACTGCCAGAAGAGCAAGAACCGCAAGCACCGCAGCAAATACAGCGCGGTTTTTCTGTTTCATATCATTACCACCTCAATCTTAGTCTTTATCATCTGGCATTCAATGTCAGTTTTACATACTGGACATTACTTCCAATATACTGGTCTGCCAAATCGTAGTACGCAGCTACATTTCCGTAAAGAGCGGAGTTATACCGATTTCTTATCTGTTTAAGAGTATCTACATTAACAGGAGTTTCAGATGTTTCTTTTGTTTCCCAGCGAAAATAGCGATTTGAATTAACTGGAGTGTTGGAGTTTTTAGCTGGTACTTCGCACATTTTTTCAAACAGATTTGATGGAAGATCTTCCAGATCGCTGCCAGAAGTACTTCCATTTTCTTTTCCTGGAAAAAGCAGCGGGTGGGTTCCGGTATAGGACTCTTTTTTTAACAAATAGGATTCCAGAAGCTCCGGCCAGATCCAGTAAACCGTAACCGGATAAGCTTTCTCTGCTTCGGCATCCTTAATACTCCAGATCAGTTCTCCATTCTCCTTTTGAGACAGCGAAGAATTATCTAGGCTCATGCTCCATGGATCCCCGTCCTGGGATATCCATCCTTTATAGGAATTCTTTTCCGTATCGTATCCGGCAAACAAAAGAATATGTCCCTCCAGCAGCTGCTGGGCATCTTCTTTAATCTCTGTCAGGAATTCTGGCTTTAATTCTGTTACGTTATTCTTTAAGGTGTATCCGGTAAGCGAAAGCGTCAGGGATACGTTCAGTGCCCCGTTTTTATGAGGAATAATATAAAAGGTTATACTTCCGCTGGAGCCAGGTTCAATTCCAAGGCTTTTGTCTTTTTCATTTCTCAGATTGCTGTCATCTGTGATTGCCCAGCTGATAGCTGTATGGCTTCCGCTAGTGACCGAATATTCCTTGTTCTTCTCTCCATTTGGAACCGATAGCAGATTATCATAAATACCATTTGTACTTTCAGCATTTTTTATGGAGGCAGCAAGGTCAAACTCGCTGCCTGCTGCCCGGATATTCATCCCTGTAGAATCTACTTCATTATTGGAAACAAACCATGCAATACAGGCAACGATTATGGCAATTAAGGCTGCAAGCATAATGAAACCGGTTTTAAAAAAAATCTTCCACTGATTTTTTAAATCCTGCATTTCCTTTCTGGCTTTTTGTCTATATTCCTCAGGCGTTAATTCCTCTTTTTTCTTTTTCCCTGGCATCCTGCTTCACCTCATGTTTTATTTCAAAATTTCCTGATAAATCCGGGCATTTGTATAGATGATATAATCTGTAGCTGTTGTATCTGCAATTTCTTTTCCATCTTTATCCAGAAGCACCACTGTCAGGCGCACTCTATAGTTTGCATAGGTGTAGCCTTTCTCTTCAAATTCCGCTCCGGTAAGCGGAGAAAAACGAAAACGTGTGCTTAAAAGTCCGGAAGCATTCCTGTTAAAGCTCTCTTCCCACTGATATGACGTTTCCTCATTTACTGAGGACTTCTGTGTATTTTCTTTAAACATAACAGGAAGATAAGATGTAATTGGTAAAAGAGCCGTTTCATCGTAAGTTCCATCAGAGTTCTTCTGGAACAATTGCATTTTATAACGAATGCTTGTCGCCTTTTCAAGGATTGCAGCGTCTACGTTGGAATAATCATAATCTGCCTTTGTATAGATAATGTCAGAGCGATTATTTACCGTATCACTGGGGTTGATTCCCAGCTGCTTGGTGGTATCCTTTGAGCCAGTCTGGTCTACTGTAGAATATTTCAGAATCGCTTTGGATAAATTGGTAATATAATAGCGATTCTTATCTTCTATATCTTTCTTATTTCCTGTGATAGGCAATTGAATCGAAGTGTTGGCAATCCGTGATATACCTACAGCTGAAATACCACTGTTATCCGCATTATCCGATGTATTTCTTGCAGGGAAATGATCTGTTCCGGCATAAGTAAGGGTAATATCTGCGGTAACTGTTACTGCCGAAGAATCATTCTCTGCAGTCTCTAATGCCTTTTTCAGCTCAGTACTTCCATATTTTAGTGTCAGGGTTTCAAGCTCAGCTGCATTTGATAATGTATCCTTCTTTTCTGTATAATCCAAACCTTTCCCTGACAATGTGTATGTATAGCTTACTAGCTCCGTACCAATTGCGCCATATGCAGTTTGATTTTTCAGATATTCCTTCAGGCTGATATCAAATTCATGATAGAATTGGGAAGGACCAAGAGTATTAAATCTTCCCTTTCCAGCTTCTGTTAGCTTCAGCTTGCTTTCCAGACGTATCTTTATGCTGTCACCGCTTTCCATAATTGTATCACCCATTTCTTTGCCATTATGAATGCGGCTGGTAGTAATTTTGAAAGATGTCTGTTCAACACCATTATACACAACATAGCTAGAGCCTGCTTCTTCTGCCCTAGATGTAATGGCTGCCGGAAGGGTTCCCTCTTTATGGGAAAAGGTTCCATAGTTTAACCGGTTGTTTATAACAGAATAGCCTTGGGTTGTAGGTACCTGAATCGTCAGGTAATACCCTTCAGTTCTAGCTTTCGTTTTGGAAGAGTCCGGAACTGTGATATGATATTTTTTAGCATCAGTATCACCATCCCCTGCTACACGGAAATACTTGATTTCTTTGCTATCTGTCGAAAGGGCAGCCTTTACAGTAGCCTTTTGGGGATCTGCTTCTTCCACATAACAGGTCTTGCCATCGCTAGATGAAGAATCTGTAGCAGAAGCAGTTAAGTCAAGCAGATCACAGATGGAAACCGGAGTAAACGCTTTTGCGGAGCCATCTGTTTTGGATGCACTGTCTGGCACTGTCATACTGGCAAGATTAAAACTATGGATGTTTTCAGTTCCAGTC
>PVMN01003747.1_pt1 | contig 11586 bp, 11 predicted proteins | sample 1853401 | NCBI WGS metagenome assembly PVMN01 (sample SAMN08533510, study PRJNA380276) | Human gut metagenome, whole genome shotgun sequencing project.
CTGAGCTTTCATCTCGGTAATTGAATTGCCGAGGATTCCCGCTTATTGTCCTAAACAGCAAGTTACTGTTCATAGGTTGCATGACCAGCAACGGAATTTTTTCTCTTACTCTTGACAAATCTTCCCCCATCCTTTATTCTGATTACATATCTTAGATTTATCTTTATATTTTCTTATGATCTGTAATCAATCATCTGAAACAAATCATAACATATCCATTTTTAGTCTGCTATTTTTTCGTATGGATCTGCATGGGCAGTTTTCATAAATATTATATTTAGGAGGTATATCTTTTGGTATACAATGAATTTCTCGAAACAGTAAAAAAACAAATGAAACAGAAACTGGGGGACGGATACTTTCTTACTTTGCGGAAAGTACAGAAAAATAACGGACTGGTGCTGGACGGTCTCTGTATTACAAAAGGCTGTGATACCGTAGCGCCTTCTATTTATCTCAATTCTTTTTATGAGCAATATGAAAAAGGTGTTTCTCTGGAACAGATCGTTCAGGATCTTCTAAAAGTCTATCGCCAAAACAGCTATCCGCCTTCCTTGAATCAATTGGTCCTTTCAGATTATGAGTCTCTTTCTTCCCGCATTGCTTTCCGCCTGATCAACACTGCTTCCAATCAGTCTTTCTTAAAAACGGTCCCTCATATCCCATGGATGGATCTTTCCATTGTCTTTTATCTGTATATTCAGGGAAATGACAACGGCATTATGACTGCCGCGGTTTCCGATTATCATATGAAAACCTGGGGTATTACAGCAGATGAACTTTATACGCAGTCTCTTCTTAATACTCCCAGGCTTTTTCCTCCTGTTATATCCAGTATGGCATGTATTCTTGAAAATCTCGATCCTGAACACCTGCAATATAATCCATCGCTTCCTGAAACTCCCTTTTATGTCCTTACCAACAAAAACGGCATCAATGGCGCTGCCTGTGTTCTTTACAAAGATGTGATCAAAAATTTTGCTGAAGGGATGGACCGTGATATTCTGATCCTTCCCTCCAGCATTCATGAGGTTTTACTTTTACCTGATGATGACCAATTACCTTACCGTGATCTTGCAGATCTTGTAACATTTATCAATCAGACTGAAGTTCCCGCTGAGGATCGTCTTTCCAATCAGGTTTACCGTTATTCCCGGCTAAAAGATCAATTTTCTGTTGTTTCTTTCAGTCCTTCTTCTGTGTGTTAGATTTACTGTACCCAAACACCGGAACCATCTACATATCTTCCGTCAGGAGTCCATGTATTTGCATACATTACACCATTTCCACCCAGATAATACCATCTGCCGCCTACAGACTGCCAGCCGGTGGTCATCTCACCATTTCCGTTCAGATAATACCACTGTCCTCCGATCTGCTTCCAGCCCGTCTGCATAACACCATTGGAATCCAGATAATACCATTTATTGCCTACGGACTGCCAGCCGGTCTGCATCTCGCCGCTGCCATTCAGGTAATACCATGCACCATTTACAAACTGCCAGCCACTGGTCATAACACCGTCACCATTTAAGTAATACCACTGTCTGTCAACTCTTACCCATCCAGTCTGACGATAACCTGAGGTATTAAAGTAATACCATGCACCATTGATCTGCTTCCAGCCATTGGATGGGTAACCTCCGGTGGAATAAGAATACCACCAGCCATTATTATCCTGGACCCATCTTCCGGTTCCATTATAAGTTCCTGCCTCATCCTCATCCACATAATAGGAAGAAGAATCTTCAGACCATTCACCTGCTTTGTTGTTGTAGCTTGCGATCGCTCTTACACGGAATGTATAGTCACCTTCTTTATTAAAGTAACCGGAGAAGTTAAAGGAAGTTGCTGTGGTACTTACCGTTGTCACTGTTTTTTCATCTCTTAACAGCTTTACATCGTAGCTTTTGGCACCATCAATGGAATCCCATTCCGCAATACCATCATTCCATTCCAGATTGGAAGTTCCTTCCAGTTTGCCGCCAACCCGTTTTAACTGGGCTGTTACTTCAATATAATCGCCGCTGTCATAGATCTTTGCCTTCTGGAACTCAGCATTGCATCCAGACAGTTTAAAATGGCTTTTGCTGGTATAAGAGAAACGGTAACCGTCTTTTGCATAAAGCTCTACCTTTACTTCCGGTACATCGCCTACTGTCCATGTATCCTGGTCATCTGCATTGGTATACTCCGCTGACTCTACATAATAGCTGGATGTATCTCCGCTTACCTGGATGGAACCAATGGAATCTCCACTGGCCGGCGCCTTGTCATAGGAAAAAGTCAGTTTTACAGTATCGATCTTTGTATCCGCTGCAAACGCAGGCATAACGGACATAAACGTCATTGCTGCAGCTAATGCAATACACCAAACTTTTCTCATCTTCATATTTTATCCTCCTTACTATAATTCTTTATAAAAATATCTCATTTATTATTTATTTTTATTATAATAAAGAGGGTAGAAATATGCAATTTCAGAAACCTTAAAAAGAGTTTACGATTTTATAGGAATATAGTCTGAAATTGTACCATTATTTCATGTTACAGTTCATCGGTAAATCCTTTCTGTCAGACGCAGTTCATCCATCATGTCTGTAAACCAGCGGATCTGAGACCGGATCTTCTCCCTCAGACGATCCGGATCTGCGCTTCCGCCTCCGATTTCAAAGAAATCACGGTCACTTTCCACTGCAATATGAACCTTTCCTTCCTTTAAAAAGCTCATATACAGCTTTCCGCCGCTTATTTGGGCCGCCGAAAGAATATATTCTATGGCATGTGGTGTTAAAATATGGAAAACACGATCTCTGTCATCAGACCAGACTGTAAAACGTTTGTCAAAGATCTCATTTCCTGTTTTAATGGTTTCCTCACCGATCAGCCGGGCAAAACCTGTTCTTGGAAACAGACTGACCTGTGCAGACAGTTCTCTGCCAAGATCGCAGACCAGCCACTGTCCCCTAAAGACTTCCCGCTTCTTGTTTTCCCATACCTGCATTTCTTCATTATACCAGTTGTCTTCCTGGCTAAGGACGATATTACAAAATGCAATATTTAAACCTTTATATACAGCTTTCACATAATCATTTCCCTCAGCACAATTATAATCCAGAGGGATCTTCACCCCAGAGCCCTCAACGGATATGGTTCCTGTCTGTCCAAAAGGATCATAGGTAACATCCTCAAAAACTTCTTCCAGCGCTTCTTTTACTAGTTGATCTCCTATCTGCCTTTTCATGGCAGTATCCTTTTTGTCTTTTACAGAACCGACCACAACGGCAATGATAAACAAAATCACGGCTAAAGGGATCTGTCCTGTTACTGCACATATAAATGCAAGCACTGCCAGGCATTTTCCTATGATCTTGCATACAGTGGATGCAGCCTTATTTCCCTTAAGCTCCCGGTTCAGCTGTTCATCTGTCATTTTCTGCTGTTCCATTTTACGCCTCCCTGCTGATCTTCCTTTACTGTACAGTACCGCCCATCAGCTGGATCAATGCCAGATTTTCATCACTGGTACCACTGTAATTTGAAAAACCTAACAGTTCTGCACAATACTTTCTGGTCTCAAAATCAGGAGAAATGCCGCTGAGCATAAATGCATCAATGACAGAATGGCCTACATATCCCTCCAGGAAATCACTTAGGTCGATATCATCTGCTTCCACATCCACACTGTCTTCTGCTGTAAGATAGCTGGTAAGGATCTCAAGAGTACTGTCTACATCTTCTGCTGCAGATTCATAAAGATAATAAGTTGTGTCATCTTCTGTCAGTTCAAAGCAATAACTGTCACCTTCTTCAGACAGATCCCAGCCTAATTCATAAGACATATCGGTTTCGTCATCGATCAGGGTCAGATGGTCATAATCAAGGCTCCACAGACCGTAAATAGACTGTGTCTGGATTTCTCCGTTTTCATTATAAAGCAGGTCAAAATAGGCCTGATCCCCTTCAAAGTAGAAGATCATAGCTGTTTCATCACCTGATCCGATCCAGTAAGTGCCCTGGGCCACATATTCGATGACGCTGGCAGTTGTCATCATCTGATCCAGTGTGGTTTCCATGTTGCTTCCATCTCCTTCACTGGATAACACAATATCATCTAACTGGATATATTCCCCGTTTTCGGTGGTATACCAGTCAAAGGCAAAGGTCGTCGGATCATCTGAATAGTCTTCGTTTGCATACAGATAAAAGGTATCAAAATCTGCCTTCCAGTAACCATCCAGGTCTGTTACTTCGCCATCTGTATCTATGATGGCCAGATACGCATCCTTTTCATCAAAAGCTGCTACCATGATCTCCTGCTGGCTAGAAATCCCCGCCCAGGTGGTTCCTGCCAGAATACCTGCCATCTCAGAATCATTGATACCTGTGACTTCCTCTGAAACAGCTTCTGTTTCCTCTGTACTTTCTGCTTCTGTTTTTACTGCCTCTGTCACAACGGTCTTCTTAGAAGATCCGCCGCCGCATCCTGTAAGGGAAATACACATTGCTGCCGTCATTGCTACTGCTGTCACTTTTTTCATACTACTCATCATCTTTCTCATCTTTTCTCCTCCATTTCCATTTCATTGAACCGTCTTAAACGCTCTCTTGCTGCTTCTAACTGAGCTTCTATGTCTGTGGGCGGCTCCTGTTTTTTCACTTTTGTGCTTTGTTTTGGCTCTTTTGGACTTTGTTTTGTTTCTTTCGGTCCTTGATCTGTCCCTTTGAATCTTGGTTTTGTTTCATCTGACGCCTGTTTTATTGGTCTGGCCGCATTTCTTTCTTCCTTTTTGCGAGATTTACCGGCAAATACACCGGCTACCGCACCTGCCATTCCGCCGATGGCTGCTCCTGCAGCTGCCGCTCCCACATTGACCACATCGATCTTCTTATCCAGGAAGCCCCCGTCCACAGGAGCTTTCGGTGCCGCTACATTTCTTGCATGTTCGCTTACCTGGGCAATGGCTTTACTTGCTCCTCTTTGTGTATATACTGCCGGCTGGATTCCCGGATCTGTCTGGGCTGATGTATTTACTGTATTCTGTGACTTTATGTGTACAGAACTGCCTGTATCAGATACCATTTCCGGTGCTGATGATCTGGTTTCTGAAGACTGTGACATTGCAGCTGCGCCTGCAGATACACCTGCCGCTGCACCAGCGCCTCCTACAGTTACTACTACCGGATTTCCATAAAAATCTCTGTTATGGGCCCTAAACTGGCTGCTTTTTGTCACTGCTTTCTTCTGGACCGCCGTATACTTCCCGCAGGACTGCTCCAGAGCCTTTGTCATAAGAAGCAGTACTCCTGACCTTGTCTCCAAGGAAGCCGACAACTTAGTCAGTGCCTCCCGTACCCCCTCTAACATGGTGTCTTTTCCCAGAGAGGAATTTACCTTTTTGATCTGCTCCAGCGCCTGATCTAAATTTTTAACTGCCTTTTCATACTCTTTTCTCTGCTGCTCTAAACTGTCTGCTGCTACTTTTACAGAAGCCATAGGCAACCTCCTATTTCAGATTGATCTTCAGCTTGCCTGCTGAACTGGAGATCTTTTTTTCATTGGCACTGTATACATCTGCTGCTTCTGAAAGAGTCAGAGCATAGGTATTTACTACATTTAATACCTCTTCACATTTCCCGATAATGGCATCAAAACGGCTGTAAAATTCAGCCGAGCCGCTGCCGGTCCAGGTGGATTTCAGATTTTTCACCGCTGTTTTGCTTTCTGAAAGATAGCCGTACATGTTTTTGTAGCCTGTTTTAATGTTGTTGGAATAGTTTTTTAACTGCTTGGGATCCACTTTAATGTTTGCATCTGCCATTTTTTCACCCCCTATTTACTCAGATATTTGTGTACCAGATCCATAGCTTTATTATCTGCCTGCGTATAGCTGTTGGAAAATTCCCCTAATGCCGCTCCCATCTGCTGTAAGATCTGTGTCAGCTGGGCCAGATTTGCCTTATCTGCCTGATACCGTTTCAAATAGGAAGCACTTGCTTCTCCACTCCATACTGACGAAACTTTCTGGATATTTTCATCTAACTTATTCATCTCACTTTTCATTTTTGCTGCCAGATTAGTAAGATTCGTCCCCGTTGATTTTAATTTCGCCGCATTAACCTGTTGTGATGCCATTTTCTCTCCCTCCTATCTCCTGCTTACCACTGCTTTTGCCTGTGCCTCTGCTTTATCCATGGAGGTGCAGGCATCCCGCAAAACAGCTGTGATCTCTCTTAAGGATGCTGTGGCAGCTGTCAGATCTGCACTTTGCTCCTGCATAAATTTCACAAATATCCCACCGGCTTTTCCAGACCAGGACGCAGCCACTGCCTCATTTGCCGTATTGATCACTTTTATGGTCTGATTCTGGATCTGGTCTGCAGCCTCTTCTAACAGTTTTGCCTGTTTTTTTACTGCCTGGGAATCAAAATTGATCGCTGCCATCTATCGCATTCCTCCAAATTTAAGCTTTCCCGCGCTCGTTCTTACATTTTTTTCTGTATCCTCATATACACCAGCCAGTTCTTTCAGGGTCCTTTCATAATTTCCCAACATAGTAATGATCGCCCCGGAACTTTTCTTTAACTGTCCCGCCACTGCATAAATATCATCTGCACTTTCTCCTGCATAGGAATCCTGCAGTTTGCGAAAATACGCATAGACCGCGTCTGTATTTGCAGCAATTGCCTTTTTTACTGATGTGATCTCTCCTACTGCCCGCAGAAGTTCTTCTGTATTGATACGACTGACCCCATCTCCTGCCATATGCCACCACCTCCTGATCTGTATACACGGATCTTATCCTTTCGCAGCCGCCTGGATCTGTCCGCTGATTTCTTCTTCTGCCTGCTCTAATTCATCTGCGATCCAAAGCAGACCTTCTGCTACCTCTGCGTACTGATCAGCCATTTCTGCCAGAGCAGCCCGGTCCTTCTGGTAATTTTGCAAAAAACGGTCCTTTACCTCACTGCTCCAGGTACTGCCAAGTCCTTCAATGGCAGCCTGGAACCGTTTCAGTTCTTTTCTCACATCCGCTGCTGAAGTTTCCACTTTTTTTGCAGTAGAACGCAGCATATCCGGATCCATTTCCATTTTCTTTTCTGCCATGCTCTCCTCCTGTTTTCATGAGATCACACCATAACCGCCCGGCTTCCATTTTTGATCCCTACTTCCCGGAACGTCTCATTATCCTGGATCAGACCTTCCAGTTCCACAGAGCCAAACACAATATGATCCAGTCCTGCAAACAGATCGTGGCCTTCCAGTTCTGCGATCTGCTTCATGATCTGCTTTTTTGCCGTACCGATCTTCATTCGGTCATCCAGCATGAATTCATAGGTTTTCGCATTTCCCGGTATCTCAATCTCCAAATGAATCTTGCTCATATTTCCCCTCCTTTACAAAAGGTGTCATAAAGAGCACTGCTCTTCCTTCCTGTCCTGTAAACGCAGCTCCCGGCGGATAACTTCTGCTCCGCTCAGAAGGTGCCATTTCATATTCAAAAATACCCTGCTCATCAAAAGCTCCCCCTAGGTGGATTCCCTGTTTCCACCCGCAAAACTGGCGAAGTGCCTTATACCCGGCCAGTTCTTCATACTCTCTTGGAGACAGCGCCATAAAGAAATGCAGTTTATGTTCCATCCCCTTTTCAAAGATTGTTTCAAAAACTTCACTTACATCAAAATCTTCACTGTACACAGCTTCCATAAACTCAGATGCATTGTTGATCAGAAGGATCATACGCTTATAATCCTTTAAAGCTTCTTTTACAGATGCCCCCGCCTGTCTTGCTTTATAAACAAGCTCATTGCGTTCTCCCAACTGAGAAAGCAGCTCATTTTCCATAAAATGATAAAGCTCTTCTTTGTCTGTCATGTAACCATCCAGATCATTTTCCCTTGAAAATCCTTCCATTTCTTTTAGGCAGCTGTCAAATACATAAACCAATGCGCCTTTCTTTTTCATCTGCAAAGCAGTATATTTTAAGAAATTGGTCTTTCCTGTTTTTCCAGAACCACAAACGGTAAAGCACAGGACATGGTCCAGATCACAGATCTTAGGATTTTCCTCTTCTGCACCCATAACAAAGTCTGATTCTGGCAGCTTCTGGATCTCCTGCTTTTTAAGAAAGTCCCAGGCGTCGATCATTGCCAGATCTGTTCCCAGTTTTCTTGCCCCGGATGCAGCCTTTTCCATTAATGGCTTTAACCGTTCCCGGATAGCAAGCATCATACTTTCGCCCTGAGCTGCCTTTACAGGAAGTGCCGCCTGAAATTCCAGAGGAACCCCTTCTTTGATCAGGCCTCTTCCTGTTGTCCGGTCATCTGGAAGGATCTCTGAACGCATTCCGATCACACTGTCATATTCAAAGCGGTCTGCCAGCTGAAGTCCGATCCCCTTCGTAATATTCTGCAGGATACGGCTTCGTATATCGCCGGAATTATTGCAGGTAAGGATCAGATAGATACCATAGCTTGCTCCTTCCCTGGAAAGCTGGATCAGTGTACTCTCATACTGCTCATAACTGTCAGAAAAGGCCGGATAATTATCGATCACCAGGAAAATGGCCGGTACATCATCATAACTTTCCCTGTAATCCCGGTAGGATCCCATACCTTTCTGTGAAAATGACTTCTTTCTGCGTTCTAATTCTTCCTCTGCAAAATTCATCATGATCTGGATCTTTTCATCATCTCCCTCCATACAGATACAGCCTGTATGAGGAAGCCCTGCAAAAGCGGTCATAGTGCGGCTGGAAAAATCCGCAATATAGAAATTAAGCTGCTTTGCTGTATAATGAAGGGCTCCAAAGTAAAGGATCGTCTGCACCAGCGTAGTTTTCCCGGAACCAGCCGAACCACAGATCAGTAAATGGCCGTCTTTTATAAAGTCAAGATAAACCGGGAACTGTCTCTGATTTTGAGGATCATCTGCAAGGCCAATGGGGATACGCATCTGTTTTTCATCCCATGAAAGCCCCATATCTTCCAGACAAAGAAGTTTTGGAAGAGGCGGCAGCCAGATCTGACGGAGCGGTTTAATGTGATTTTCCTCTGCCAGCTTTGCCGCATATTGTACCATGGCATCTAACTGGGTAAATTTCTTTACATTATCCCCTTTTTTCTTCTTTTTCTTCTTCATAACTTCCGGCTTGCCTGTCAGTCCGATCACAACAGCCTTTGCCTTGCTGTCATCATTAAAGGGCACTTCCGGTGTATATGGCGCACCGGACCAGCCAGACTGGAATTCATCAAAGATCTCATCATTTCCTACCTGAAGGAAGCCCCGTCCTGTTCCTGTGATATAAGCTGCATCGGTGCGCTTTAACATTTCATTGGAATCCTGTTTGTCTGCCACACGGAGACAGATCCTGAAACGTGTATTGCTCCAGATCTCATCATCCACTACGCCGCTTGGCTTCTGGGTGGCAAGGATCAGGTTAATACCTAAAGAACGGCCCACACGGGCTGCAGAAACCAGCGCCCGGACAAATTCCGGCTGTTCTTTTTTCAGCTCTGCAAATTCATCTGCAATGATCAGAAGATGGGGCATTGGCTCTTCTGCTTCCCCATTCCGGTACAGCTCAATATATGCATCAATATGTTTGATCTTATATTCATTGAAAATACGCTGCCGCCGTTTGATCTCTGCATGAATGGAAAGCAGTGCTCTGGTAGTCTGATTTCCTCCAAGATTGGTGATCACACCTGCCAGATGGGGCAGTCCGATAAAACTCTGGGCCATACCGCCGCCTTTATAATCGATCAGGATAAATGCCACCTCATGAGGATGATAATTTAACACAAGGCTTAAAATATAAGTCTGCAGTGTCTCTGACTTTCCGCTTCCTGTTGTACCTGCCACAAGACCGTGAGGACCATGGTATTTTTCATGGATATCCAGATATACCGGCTGTTCTCCCGCCTTCTGTCCGATCAGGGAACGCATGCTTTCATAGGTGCGGTTTTCCAGCCACTTGTGATACATATCCAGATCTTCCACTTTAGAGGTTTTGTACATATCTAAGAAAGTCAGCATATCCGGGATTGCTGCGTTGGAAGCATTTTCCCGTACCTTGAAATTAGAAATCTGTCTGGAAAAAATATCCATTTCCTGGAAGCTGACACTGTCAAAGGTAATACCTGACTGCTCATCAAATTTAGATAACGTGCTGTAGCAGCCGCTGTAATCCTTCTCCCACTGGACTATGGTATTGCAGTGGGAAGGCAGTTTATCAATGGCATCTGCGCCAAAGATCACACTGAGACCGGCATTTTTAGGTGGATCTAAAAGGTATTTGGAAATGGTTTCTCCCTCGATCATGGAAATATCGCTGATAAAGACCACATAATGAGGAAGAACCTTCTCCTCTTCTTCCCTGTTTTTCCGCTTTTCCTCTGCTTCTAACCGTTCTCTGATCACATCCGATAAATAATACATTACATCTCCCATAGATCTTGGATCACAGACGATCATGCGAAGCTTGCCATCGGGAGTATAGGTATGTGGCAGCCAGCGGACATACTCCATTTTTTCAAGGTCTCTTCCTGGAAATACATAACACATGCGCACATCGGTATATGGGTGAAGAGCTGCGATCTGAAGGGCTAAAATACGCATCAGCTGATCTCTTTTTTCTTCCTCTGCACTTACCACACCTAAAAGTCTGTGTTCGTACAAAGAAACAGCCACCGGAACCTGATGGAGTGTTTTAAATTTCTCTGTCAGTTCTTCCATACGGTCGTTTAAAGGATCATGTTCCCTTCCCATTTCTTCTTTTGCCCCTTCAATCCCATTGGGAGAAGGCATATCACCGATTCCCAGACGGAGAGAAAGAAAATCCTCATGGGTACTGCTTTTTTCCCAAAGTCTCCTGGTGTTGGAATCCGTAAATTTCAAAAGTTCGCCAGAAGAAGGATACTGTTCTGCCAGAACCATACGGTTATACTCTGTTTTGTTTTTCAGTTTTTCTTCCACCCGGACCATATATTCCAGATATTTATTGACCCTGTTTGACTCTGATTCTTTTTCTTCTTTTTTGTTGTAAGCAGAATTGACCACCGCCCATGCTGCTCCTATCCCTGCTGCTCCCAAGGACATACAGATGCTTCCTGCACCAAAACCGTCACTGGTCATGGCCGCTGCCAAAGCAATGGGGATCACCATGGTAAAAGAAGGGCCAATGGTAAATATCAGAGGCTGGCGTTTTGTCTGCTGCTTTTGAGGACATTTCTCAATGGAAATGGATTCCCGGTCCAGATTTAAAAGTTTTCGGGGAGTGCGCAGAAAATACACATCTTCCACTTCCGTTTCTTCGGTGGACTCATCCTCAAAAACAGGGATCTCCACTGCTTTCAGCCCCCGGATCTTACATTGTCCGCCTGGATTATTGATCGCCAGCAGATTGTTCAGATACACGATCTTAAGGCCTACTACATAGATGACATCACCGTAATGCAGCCTTGTTTTTTCTGTTACCAGCCTGCCGTTTAAGAACGTGCCATTTACGCTGTTTTTATCAGTTATGTAGGCAGCTCCTGACTCAAAGGTGATCTCTGCATGGGTTCCTGTTACAAAACGGTTTT
>PVMN01003751.1_pt1 | contig 11547 bp, 10 predicted proteins | sample 1853401 | NCBI WGS metagenome assembly PVMN01 (sample SAMN08533510, study PRJNA380276) | Human gut metagenome, whole genome shotgun sequencing project.
AAATTTCAGGTGGAAAGCTTTCTGTATTTACATTGATACCGATCCCCACTACTACATAGCGGATGGAATCCTCCTCTGTGCTCATCTCCGTTAAGATGCCGCAAATCTTTTTCCCATCGATCACAGCATCATTTGGCCACTTGATCTGAGGGGACAGACCCGAAATCTGCCGGATCCCGGCCACCACTGCCATCCCGGCCACCAGCGTCAGCATAGAGGCTTTTGACGGAGACAACTCAGGGCGAAGTATAAAACTCATCCAGACTCCCACACCGCGAGGAGAGGCCCAGGCCCGTCCTCTTCTTCCTTTTCCTGCGCTCTGGCTGTCCGCAGCAACAAGAGTTCCATGGGGTGCACCCTCCTCCGCCAGTTTTCTGGCCTGACGGTTGGTGGAATCTGTCTCATAAAAGCAGTTCACCTGAGACCCCAGCCACACGGTAGAAAGAACTGTTTTAAGTTCCGGGGCTGTGATCACATCCGGAGAAGCCACGAGACGGTATCCTCTGTTTCTCACCGCCTCAATGGCATAGCCCTCCTCCTCCAGCTGGCGTATCGCTTTCCATACAGCTGTTCTGGAAACCCCCAGGCCCTCGCACAGCTGCTGGCCCGACAGAAAATCTGGTGTTTCCTTCAGCATTTTTAAAATTTCTGTTTTCATTCTTCTCTCCCATCATCTATCCGTGAAACCATAGACTTACGGCGCTTAACACGCCAAGAAGCCCAAGACCTGCTCCAAGAAGCAGCTGGAAGATTCCCAGCCTGAACCGCTTCTTATCTCTGGCACAGGTCTTAAGCTCAAATATGCCTTTGATCCCATTTAACAGCGCCGCCAGCAAAAATACCAGGGGAAACAGCATCCTGTTCCCTTCGGGGCTTATAAAGGACAGCACGGCGAATATGACAATGGCGATCCCAAGGATCAAGTGCGCCATGTCGAGAAATACCCCGGCACGGCGCTCATTTCTTCCTCTCTGGCCCTGCATATCTGCATTCTCCATTTCTCCGGATGCAGACCTTACAGAGCCCAGAACCTACTCCCCAAGGGTTGCAAGCATTACGGCCTTAATGGTGTGCATCCGGTTCTCAGCCTCGTCAAATACAACTGACTGGCTGGACTCAAATACTTCGTCTGTTACTTCCAGTTCTGACACATGGAAGCGCTCGCCCATCTCCTTTCCGATCTTTGTCTTAAGATCGTGGAAGGAAGGCAGGCAGTGAAGGAAAATGGCCTGGGGACCTGCCCCGTCCATTACTTCCTTTGTTACCTTATAGGGGCTTAATTCCCGGATTCTCTCTTCCCATACCTCGTCTGGTTCTCCCATGGATACCCAAACGTCTGTATCGATCACATCTGCGCCCTTTACAGCCTCTGCCACATCCTCTGTCAGGGTGATCGTACCGCCGCTTTCTGCCGCAAAGGCCTCACATTCTTTTACCAGTGCCGGATCCGGGAAATACTTTTTCGGTGCACAGGCAGTAAAATGCATTCCCATCTTGGCACAGGCGATCATAAGGGAATTACCCATATTATAGCGCGCATCGCCCATATACACAAGCTTAACTCCCTTAAGCCGGCCCAGATGTTCTCTGATAGTGAGCAGATCCGCCAGCATCTGGGTAGGGTGATCCTCATTTGTAAGTCCGTTCCATACAGGAACTCCTGCATAATGAGCCAGCTCCTCTACAATCTCCTGTCCAAAGCCTCTGTACTCAATACCGTCGTACATCCGGCCCAGAACTCTGGCTGTATCTGCAATACTCTCCTTTTTTCCGATCTGAGAGCCGGATGGATCCAGATAAGTGGAACCCATTCCCAGATCATGGGCTGCCACCTCAAAGGCACAGCGGGTTCTGGTACTGGTCTTTTCAAAGATCAGCGCCACATTTTTTCCCTTTAAGGTATCCGTAAGAATCCCTTTTTTCTTCTTGTCCTTTAATTCTGCCGCCAGATCCAGCAGATACAGGATTTCCTCCTGTGTATAATCTTTCAATGTCAAAAAATTTCTTCCCTTTAAATTCATAGCATCCTCCGTGATCTTTTCCAGACTTATTTGGCCAGAAATTTATATTTATGCATCTTTTATGCATAATATACCACCATGAGAATGCGATGTCAAGAATTTTTATCTCCAGCTGCGCCTTCTTAAAACCGTTAAAAGCTGATCCGGCGTATAGATCCGAAACCGGCTGACCCGATATTTCTTTGCAGCTTCTTCCAGAAGGGAAAAATAAAGCTGCCTGTAATCCCATTTTTCCTTTAATCCCAGCTTTGCGGCAAGACGCGGAAACAGCTCCTCCATATAAATCCGCAGGGAACCGCCCTCTTTATTTTCTGTATGTTCCGCCCCCATCCCGCACCAGTCCATAAGCTCCAAAACTTCAGCCATCAGACGGTTAAAATAATACTCCTCGCTTTCAGGAGCATCCAGATAATAGATCCTTCCCTCCAGCCCATAGAGCATACGCATGGCATCAAAATATCCAAGGAGCATATTCCTTCTGGCCTTTTTCCGGTCAAATTCCAGAATGCCTCCCAGTTCCTGCCTTGGCGCTACATGATAAAGGCGAACGCCGTCAGGCACCTGAAGACGGCGTTCCGTATCTACCCCATAGCCGTAGATCCGAAGGACGATAATATCCTCATACCCCAGGTGGATCAGCACATCTACAGGCACATTATTGACCCTGGCACCGTCCATGTAATACTTTCCGCCCAGCTTTTCCGGTTTAAAGCCGATCAGATACGCACTTGCCATAAGCATGTCGCAGATCTGTCCCGGAGGTACTTCCTTTATATCAACCACAAGAGGCTGATGTTCCGTCAGGGAATAGGTAACTGTATATAAATCCCTGTCAGAGGTGCGTATTTTCTCCTCATCAATCGCCCCGCGGATCAGCTCCCGCAAAGGTGTGATATCAAAGCCGCCTTCTTTTAACAGGCGTTTTACTCCGTTTAGAAGATCCGAAAGTCTTACGGCTGTACCGTTTTTTAAGTTCCACTCCCTCAAAGCTTCCATTCTTTTGTCATCTACATCCATAACCTGGGAATAGCGGATATTTTCCCAGATTTTCTCCGCCGTTTCGAAGTCATCCATACAGATCAGGGCGCCGTTTAAAGCTCCCACAGAGGTTCCTGCTGCCCCCTGTATCTGTATGCCCGCTTCTTTTAAAGCCTTCCAGGCTCCGATCTGATACGCTCCTCTGGCTCCTCCGCCCTCCAGTACAATACCGTACCTGCGGCCTTTATCCAACTGCAGCTTCACCTTCTCCTCCTTGCGGCCGCTCCGATGATCCACAGTGAAAAAACAGACACAAGAAGAAACACAAAAAGCTGCTCCTCTGCCGTCCGCCCCATAAGAGCCCCTATCCAGGCTCCTAAAGCCCCTGCACAAAACCAGAGCGAAATAAGGCTGCGGAAAAAGAGCTCCACAGCCATAAAGAATAAATATGCAAAAAACCAGCCTGCAATCCCTGTCATGGATTTTCTCCTTTCAGGGGCCTCCCACGCTCAGGCCACGCCGCAGACTGTCTCTGTCAGATATTTCTGCGCTGTCTGGCTGCCTCAAACATCAGCACAGAGGCTGCTACCGCCGCATTTAAGGACTCAACCTTTCCTGCCATGGGAATCTGGATACAGCAGTCTGCCGCCTCTGCCGCTGCCTCTGTAAGACCGTTTGCCTCATTTCCAATGAGAAAGCCCACATTTCCAGTATAATCCTGGCGGTCATAATTATTCATTCCCTTCAAATGTGCCGCAAAAAGACGCACGCCCTCTCTGCCAAGCCTTTTGCAGACAGCTGTAAAATCCTCCGTATAAAGGAAGGGCATTCGCAGCACGGAACCCATGGTAGAGCGGATCACCTTGGGGCTGTAGATATCTACGGTGTCACGGCTCATGATCACACCGGTTACTCCTGCCCCCTCTCCGGCCCGAAGGATCGTCCCCAGATTGCCGGGATCCTGAATATTCTCAAGGAGCATGAGAAGAAGGGGAGTTCCGGAAGATGCTGGCTTTAAAAGCTCCTCCAGGGTGTATTTCTTCTGCCTTGCCACCGCCAGCACACCCTGAGGCGTCTTTGTATCCGCCATGGCCTTCATAACTTCTTCGGTGACAATTTCGTAGGAATAGGAGTGAAGCCACTCCCTGTTTTCCTTCTGGCTCTCAAAGGACGGCGTAACATAAAGAGCCTCTACGTCTTTTGGTGTAAATTCCCGGCACATCCGCAGTCCTTCTGCCACATAGACGCCCTCTTCCCGCCTGGCTTTTGCCTTTGCCTGAAGATTTACAACCCGCTTTACCTGCTTATTTGAAGTGCTGTTGATCATTTTGCTCTGGCTCCTTTCCCGTTTCCGGTCCCGGACAGTTCCAACTCCTTAAGTTCATCCAGCCACAGACGGCTTACGGCATCGCTTGGCATACGCAGATCTCCTCTCGGAGATACGGCCACAGAGCCCACCTTCGGTCCATCCGGCAGACAGGAGCGCTTAAACTGCTGGCTGAAAAATCTTCGGTAAAAGGTGGTAAGCCATTTTAAAATAGTCTCCCTATCATACTGTCCTTCAAACGCGCAAAGAGCCAGACGGTAAATTTTACCCGGACGAAAGCCGAAACGCAGTACATAGTACATATAAAAATCGTGAAGCTCATAAGGGCCTACCAGGTCCTCGGTCTTTTGGGATATTTTCCCATCCTCAGGCGGAAGAAGCTCCGGGCTCACAGGCGTATCAAGTACATCCAGGAGCACATCTGAAAGCTCTTTTTCCCCGCAGGTATCTGCATAATAGCGGACCAGATGGCGGACCAGTGTCTTGGGAACAGAAGCATTGACCCCGTACATGGACATGTGGTCTCCGTTATAAGTGGCCCAGCCCAAAGCAAGCTCGGACATATCTCCGGTTCCGATCACAAGCCCTCCTACCTGATTGGAAATATCCATCAGGATCTGGGTACGCTCTCTGGCCTGTCCGTTTTCGTAGGTTACATCATGGCAGTTTACGTCCTGTCCAATATCCTCAAAATGGCTTGTAACGGACTTGCGGATATTGATTTCCTTAAGGGATGCCCCTACCTTCTTTGCCATCACGCAGGCGTTGGTATAGGTACGGTCCGTAGTGCCGAAGCAGGGCATGGTAATGCAGTGGATCTGTTCCCTGGGAAGATTTAAAAGGTCAAAGGCCCGAACCGTCACCAAAAGAGCCAGCGTGGAATCCAGACCGCCGGAAAGGCCGATGACCGCATTTTTACAGCCCGTATGCTCCAGACGCTTCTTTAAGCCCATAGCCTGAATGGACAGAATCTCCTCACAGCGGCGTTCTCTCTGGACAGGATCCGCAGGCACAAAGGGAGCCGCATCCACATAGCGCAGAATGGAGCCCTCCGCTTCTTTCGCTCCCCGCTCCAGCTCAAACGGCACAGTCACATAGCCGCATTTTTCCTGATACGGATCTGCTGCCGGGAAGGTTGTCATCCTGCGGCGCTCCGCTGCGATCCGTTCCAGATCCATATCCGCACAGATACATTCATTGGAAAAGCGCCGCGATTCCATCAGGCAGGTTCCATTTTCCGCCAGGATATTCTGTCCGCCGAATACCAGATCCTGGGTGGATTCCCCTTCTCCTGCATTGGCATAGATATATCCGCAGACCAGACGGGCCGACTGGCCACAGATCAGGCTCCTGCGGTAAGCATCCTTTCCTGTGGTTTCATCGCTGGCAGAGCAGTTTGCGATCACCGTGGCTCCTGCCATAGCATGAGAAATGCTCGGAGGGCAGGGAACCCACACGTCCTCGCAGATTTCCGCTGCCAGCACAAGTCCCGGAATATCCTCACAGGAAAACAGAAGGTTCATGCCAAAAGGAACCCTTTCCCCGTCAATCTTTATCCAGCGTACCGTTTCCTGTCCGGGACAGAAATGACGCAGCTCATAAAATTCCGAATAGTTGGGCAGATTCTTTTTGGGAACCAGTCCCAGGATCCTTCCTCCGCTTATGGCAGCTGCCGCATTATAAAGCTTTCCCTCATGCTCCCAGGGAAGACCCACAAACGCGATCATATGCAGCTTCTTTGATGCTTCTACGATATGTTTCAGTTCCCTTTTTACTGATTCCAAAAGGGAAGCCTGCAAAAAAAGATCCGAACAGGTGTAGCCTGTAAGACACAGTTCCGGAAATACCATCACCTTTACTCCCCGGCTCTCTCCCTGTTCCATCAGCTCTATGATCTGTTTTGCATTATACTGCGGATCTGCCACCCTGATTTTAGGAGTAGCAGCTGCAGTCCTTAAAAATCCGTCTTTCATCTTGACCTCCAGCTCTTATGCATAGAAATTTTCTGACCGTAGTATAGCATAGATCCGCATAAAATCCCAGAGTGAATTTTCTCTGTTCTTCCCTTGACTATTCATAAAATCTGCTGTATACTTAGGCTGTTCAGAACGCCTGTTCTGTATGTTTTATAAAGCCCTGCACCACTACTACCACACTTGCCAGGGCTTTATTTTTTTACCAAAAGGAGGTTTTCCATGATCACTGAATTTTCACGCACGGAAATGCTGATCGGCCCCAAGGCCCTGAATGCCTTAAAAGGATCCTGTGTGGTTGTTTTCGGAGCAGGAGGCGTAGGCTCTCATGCCATTGAAGCCCTGGCCAGGTCTGGTATCGGCCATCTGATCCTTATAGACAGCGATACGGTTTCCCTGACAAATATAAACCGCCAAAGCATTGCTTATCACAGCACTGTGGGCCAGTATAAAACCAGAGTAATGGCAGACCGGATACGGGATATCTGCCCTGATACAAGGACAGATACCTTTGAAGAATTTGTGCTCCCTGATACAATGGAGACGCTTTTTTGCCGGATCAATGCCCTTTTAGAAGAAGAACATATTAAAAAAAGCCAGATTTCTTCCTCCGGCTCTTCTTCCATTACCTATATTTTAGATGCCATTGACACCGTTTCCGCCAAGATTGCACTTGCTGCTTATGCAGACGAGCACTCCATCCCACTGATCTCATCCATGGGGACAGGGAACAAGCTTCACCCCGAACTGTTTCGTATCTCTGATTTAAAAGACACTTCGGTCTGCCCCCTGTGCCGTGTGATGCGCAAGGAGCTGAAGACAAGAGGCATTCAAAGCCTGAAAGTCTGCTGGTCCCCGGAAAAGCCTCTGACGCCCGCGCCTGCTGAGGAAGATACAGGCAGCCGCCGCTCCACCCCCGGAAGCATATCCTTTGTGCCTCCCGCAGCAGGCCTTATGATCGCCGGAGAAATCGTAAGAAATATCTGCGGCCTCTAACAAAACCTACTTTGCAGCCTCCTGCCACCGGGCCAGATCCTCAATGGTATACTGGTCTACCACACCCCGGATTGCATCATCCAGCTCCTGCCACAGCCGCAGGGTGACGCAGTCATCCCTTCGCTGGCAGGGGTTGTCCTCACCGGCCAGACAGTCTACCGGAGCCAGATTTCCTTCTGTGATCCGCAGGATCATCCCTACGGTATACTCGCTGGCCGGCCGGGTTAAATAATAGCCTCCCTGATTTCCACGGACACTTCTCACACAGCCGGCCCGGGACAGGATCGATATGATCTGCTCCAGATACTTTCCTGAAATATCCTGACGCCTTGCAATATCTTTTATTTTCACCGGCTCCCCACTCCCATGAAGAGCCAGATCGATCATCGTTCTTAACGCATACCGCCCTTTTGTGGATACAAGCATATAAAAACAGTCCTTTTCTTTTTATTTGGGTTTGGGCATCTGGCAGTATGCCCAAACCCATATTTGATTCATGCCCTTATCATACTATTCCTGTAGGAAAAATGTCAATAGTATTTTCCGGAAATACAAGAAGAGCTGCCCTTCCCCCACAGAAGGCAGCTCTCAGTCACGATCAAAAACCGTCACACTATAAGTTGTGTTGGCATCCCCATACCAAACAAAAACCCGTAAGGCACATCTCTGTACTTCTTACGAGGGATACTATACCACCTGTGTCAATTTCTGTCAACTATTTTTGTGCAATTTAACATATGCTTTTCCATAATACGGAAATTCTATATCTATTTCAACAATTTTATTTTTCTGTTCCCCAAAACAGTATTGACATATTTTTCAGAAATCAGGTCATACTATTGCCTGTCTTACTGCTATATGCAAAGACAGAAAGGATCCTTATTATGAAATTTTCTCAGGATTTACAGGAAACAATGAAATATCTGAACAACGAGCTTCATACTGATCGAAACTTTGATGTGGTGTACCGCGTCCTCACTATCGGAGGAAAAAATGCCTGTCTCTATTTTATCGACGGCTTTACAAAGGATGATACGCTTTTAAAGCTCCTCCAGGCGCTTTCCTCCATCCAGGCAGACCGGATGCCAAAGGATGCACACAGCTTTTCCAAGCAGTACCTTCCCTATGGAGAGATAGGCCTGATCCATGAAAGCAGCGAAATGGTCCTCCAGCTTCTCTCTGGCGTATCCTGTCTCTTTATCGACGGCTATGACGCCTGTCTTACCATCGACTGCCGCACCTATCCGGCAAGAGGGGTCAGTGAACCGGAAAAGGATAAGGTAATGCGGGGTTCCAGAGACGGATTTGTGGAAACCCTTGTATTTAATACGGCGCTGATCCGCCGAAGGATCCGCGATCCAAAGCTTTCCATTGAAATCATGACAGCCGGTGAAAGCTCCCATACGGATATCGCCATCTGCTATATGGAAAACCGGGTGGATCAAAAGCTGCTTTCCACCATAAAAAAAAGAATCCGGGATCTGGAGGTCGATGCTCTGACCATGAACCAGGAAAGTCTGGCAGAATGCCTCTTTCCCTATAAGTGGTTCAATCCATTTCCCAAATTCAAATTTTCCGAGCGGCCCGATTCCTCTGCAGCCTCTCTTTTAGAGGGGAATATCGTAATTCTGGTGGATACCTCTCCCTCCGCCATGATTCTTCCATCCTCTGTCTTTGATATCATCGAGGAGGCGGACGACTACTATTTTCCTCCCATTACCGGAACGTACCTCAGGCTTACCCGGATGACCATTTCCGCGTTATCTCTTTTTCTTACGCCTACCTGGCTGATGTTTATGCAGAATACGGAGCTGATTCCCGACTGGCTGGCCTTTATCCGTCTGTCCGATCCCTACAACGTGCCTTTAATCTGGCAGCTTCTGATCCTGGAATTTGCCATTGACGGCCTGCGGCTGGCAGCTGTCAATACCCCCAGCATGCTGACCACCCCGCTCAGTGTGATCGCCGGTATCGTGCTGGGCGAATACGCCGTAAAATCGGGGTGGTTTAACAGTGAAACCATGCTGTATATGGCCTTTGTAACCGTTGCCAATTATTCCCAGGCCAGCTTTGAATTAGGATACGCCATGAAGTTCATGCGTGTGATCATCCTGATCCTCACAGCCCTGTTTAACCTCTGGGGATATGCGGCAGGCATTGTATTTACCATCTGCGCCATCGTATTTAACAGAACCATCGCGGGAAAGAGCTATATTTATCCTCTGATCCCCTTCCACTGGAGTGAGCTGCGCAAACGTTTCTTCCGCGGACGCCTGCCCCACAGGGAAAAATAAACGTTTTTATACGAAATCTTCCCGCATGGGATTAAAGATATCTAAAAGGATGCCTCTCTCTTTGCAGACACAGCCGTGCTCCACGCCGTTTAACTTTAACATGGTATCTCCGGCTTTTACCGTCTTTATCTCGCCGTCAATATTAAACTCAAACACACCGCTTACAACATAGGTGATCTGAGTATGGGGGTGGTGGTGAAGTTTTCCCTCTGCCCCTGTCTCAAAGGTGTTTTCCACACACATAAGATCCTTGCTATAAGCCAGCACTCTGCGCACTACGCCTTCTCCGGCAGGCTCTGCCTTTGCATTTTCATGAAATACCCATCTTTCATCCAACATCTGTAAATCCTCCTGATTCTTTATGATTATTTATGCTTCTTTAAAGCCTGCGGCCTTTAAGAAACGGCCAAAAGCTTCTCTGCCCTCTTCAGTGCATTTGTATACGCCCGCATCCTCCAGAACTCTGGCAAATACAAGACCCACCTCCTCCTTGAGGATCTCCTCTGCATTATCAGCCGTGATCCGGATTCCCCGGCTCTCATACTTGGGAAGAAATTCCTCTACCCAGTCTGCATGCTTGCTTATGGCATCGTTAGAACGGATATCCTTTCCCTCTGCCATGTATTCTCCCAGCTCTGCCAGCTCGCTCTTTAATCGGGAAGGCAGCACTGCCAGACCCATAACCTCGATCAGGCCGATATTTTCCTTTTTAATATGATGCAGCTCCTGATGGGGATGATATACGCCCAGAGGAAATTCCTCTGTGGTAATGTTATTGCGCAGCACCAGATCCAGCTCATACATATTCCCGTTTTTGCGGGCAATGGGCGTAATGGTATTGTGAGGCTCTCCCTCTGCTTCTGCGAATACAAAGGCCGCCTCATCGGTATAGCTGCGCCACATCTTCAGCACATGGTCACCCAACTCAATGAGCCTGTCGCTGTCCATACACCGCAGACGCAGCACAGACATGGGCCAGAATACGATTCCCGCCTCTACATCCTCATAGCCTTCCATGGTGAAATGCCGCTCAATGGGCGCCTTTGCCATGGCAAAAGTATAGTGACCGCCCTGAAAATGGTCATGGCTTAAAATAGAGCCGCCCACAATGGGAAGATCCGCGTTGGAACCCAGAAAGTAATGGGGGAACTGGCGGATAAAATCAAACAGCTTCTTAAAGGTGGCTTTTTCAATCTTCATGGGAACGTGCTCGCCATTAAACACGATGCAGTGTTCATTGTAATACACATAGGGAGAATACTGGAAGCCCCACTGGCTGTCATTGACCCGGATCGGGATCACACGGTGGTTATTGCGGGCCGGATGGTCAGCCCGTCCTGCATATCCCACATTTTCCATGCACAGCTGGCATTTGGGATAACCGCTCTGTTTTGCCTTTCTTGCTGCTGCAATGGCCTTTGGATCCTTTTCAGGCTTTGACAGATTGATCGTAATATCAAGAATGCCGTAGCGTGTTTGTGCCGTCCATTTCATATCCTTTGCGATGCGGTATCTGCGGATATAATCGGAATCCTGACTCAGCTTATAATAGTAATCCGTAGCAGCCTGGGGAGATTTTTCATAGTGTTTCCAGAACTCTGCCGTCACCTCGCTGGGTCTTGGCATCAGACAGTTCATAAGCTTTGTATCAAAAAGATCTTTGTATACAACGCTGTTCCCTCCTAAAAGCCCCTTTTCTGCCGCATAATCCAAAAGAGTCTTTAAAATTTCCTCCAGCTCCGGTTCTTCTCCCTCTGCCTTCGGCTCTTCATATTCATTTATCCTCAGCACATCCAGGATCTGGTTTCTGGCATAAACCGCATCCTCCTCCTTCAGAAGTCCCGTTTTCATCCCATAGCTTACCAGATCTTTGACTGCTTTACTGATCATGTCTGTAACCTCCCTGTGATTTTTTATTGAAAAGACGGCTTTTTTAACCAGAAAACCGTCCTGACTTT
>PVMN01003758.1_pt1 | contig 11525 bp, 9 predicted proteins | sample 1853401 | NCBI WGS metagenome assembly PVMN01 (sample SAMN08533510, study PRJNA380276) | Human gut metagenome, whole genome shotgun sequencing project.
TCCCCGGAATGGAGCGAAAAGATGAAAATTTGCGGGTTACAGAAAACGACGTTGTTGGATTTCCCAGGCCATGTGGCCGCCACGGTCTTTACGGGAGGCTGCAATTTCCGCTGCCCGTTCTGCCACAACAGCGAGCTGCTGCCGGGAACGGTGGAGGCGGAGTACGAGACCGGGGAGGTGCTGGACTTTCTGAGAAAACGGAAGGGCATTCTGGAGGGGGTGTGCATCACCGGAGGTGAGCCCACGCTGCAGCCGGATCTGGAGGATTTCATCCGCAGCGTACGGGAGCTGGGACTTTTGGTGAAGCTGGACACCAACGGCTACAAGCCGGATCTGCTGCGGGACTTCTGCAGGAAAGGTCTGCTGGATTTCGTGGCTATGGATATCAAGGCGGGGCGCAGCCATTATGCGGCCGCGGCGGGTGTGGACGGTATGCGGTTGGAGCGCATCGACGAGAGCATCCGGTTTCTGCTGGAGGGCAGCGTACCCTACGAGTTCCGCACCACTGTGGTGCGGGGGCTGCACACGGAGGAGGATTTTAGGGAGATCGGGCCGTGGATTCAGGGCTGCGGGAACTATTACCTGCAGAATTTCACGGAAAGCGGGCAGGTGCTGGAGCCGGGGGTATTTTCCGGTTTCGGGAAAGAGGAGCTGGAAGGGTTTGCGGAGCTCGTGAGACCCTATGTGGGCCAGGCGGCGCTGCGGGGGATTGACTACTGAGGGAGCGGACAGGGACGGATGTTTGCAGGCTCCCGGAAGATTTAAAAAGGCCGGATTTCCAGACGGGGCATACCGGTGCCCCGGCGGAAATCCGGCCTTTTGGCGTATTAGCTCAGATTATCCAGTCGGATGTCTGTGTACCAGTAGCCGAACCGGCCGTTGCCGGTGGGCTGCTTCTGCGCCAGCACAAAATGGGGAAAGCCAAACATGGAGGCCATGTATTTTTCGTTGCTGTAGTAGTTGCCGGGCACGCCCAAAAGGTAGCGCGTACCGCCTGAGGTGGTGTCCACCTTGGCTAAGATCAGATAGCGGTAGTTGTAATAGCCGTGGAGCAGGAAACTGTTGTTTCCATAAGTCCATGTCTCTCTGGGCAGCAGGCCGATGTCCTGGGGTTTGATCGTGAGGATTTCACATTCCCCGGCGCACTCAAAGGCGTGAATCTTCGGATAGCGCTTGCGGAATCCTTCCCATATTTGCAGGGGTTCCACGCTCTCACGCTCCTCCTCCTCCAGACGCTCCAGTTCTTCCGGGTTGCCCAGAATCAGTTCTTCCCGGCCGGAGGTGATTACCGGCTCCTGGACGGTACCGCCGTTCTCCGGGATTGTGTCGATTACCTCCTCGTAGGTGCCGGCTTCTGTCTGCGGCTGCATGGAAACGGAGGTGTCGGAGCGGCGGCCGGACGGCTGAGCCATCGGTTGGGCGGTGGGCTGGCTGTCAGGCTGCGGATTGGCCGCGGATTGGCGCGCCGACTGCATGAAGCGCTGCCGGATCGTAGGTTGGTGGCCAGACTGCGGCGTCTGGGTGGCGGGCTGGCCGCTGGGCGGCATGGAGCGCTGAGTGGCGGACGGGCCGCCGGGTTGCATGGGGCGCTGAGTGGCGGGCTGGCCGCCGGGTTGCATGGGGCGCTGGGTGGCGGGCTGGCCTCCGGGTTGCATGGGGCGCTGGGCCGCGGGCCGGTTGCCGGATTGCTGCCATGGCTGCCGGGAGTTGAATTGGCGGGCTGGCTGTACGGCCTGCTGCGGCGCGGATTGATCACCGGACGGTTGCACGGATTGCTGTGGTGCGGACTGACCGCCGGACGGCCGTGCGGTCTGCTGCGATGCAGGTTGACCGGCGGACGGCTGCACGGCCTGCTGCGGTGCAGGTTGACCGCCGGACGGCTGCACGGCCTGCTGTGGTGCGGACTGACGGTCAGGGTGCTGGGCCGACTGCGACGCGGCGGGTTGACCGCCGGGCTGCCGGGCTGTTTGCAGCGGCATGGGGCGACGGCCGGGCCGCTGAGTGAATGGCTGCGGCATGGGACGGCCGCCGGGCTGCTGGCCGGACAACTGCGGCGCGGATTGGCCGCCGGGCTGCTGAGCAGACGGCTGCGGTGCGGATTGGCCGCCGGGCTGCTGAGCAGGCGGCTGAGCGGTCTCCATCTGTGGCGACGGCTCATCGCCGGGTTGCATTCCCTCCTGCTGATCCATGGGCTGGCCGGGGCGAAGCGGACGGGCGGCGGTTGGAGACTCCAGACGGATGAAGTCCATCTCTTCCGGCGCCGGACCTGTCTGCAAAGGATTTTCCGACTGCCACTCTGAGCGCGGCCTGCCTGCGGACTGAGCGGAGCGGGCACGGCTGTAGGGCGGCATATCCGGCAGAATCAACTGCTGGTTTATCCCGGTTCCACGTTCCACGCCGCATTTGGCGTCGGACAGGAAACGCGGCTGGGGCGGACGGCCTGCCGGCTGCGTCCACTGCATTGCCGGGACAGGTGAAGCCGGCTGCCTGCGCATATCTGCGCGCTGATTGGCGGAATACGGTTCCGCCTGGTTCTGCTGCGGGCTCAAAACGCCGGTACGTGAAAACTGCGGCTCCCGCAGCGGTGGGAAACCGCCGGTACGCTGGAACATAACATTTTCCGTATTGTCCGTATCCACAGCCGTTCGGTCTGAGGTTGTGCGGTCCGGGATTTTGGCAGCGGCTCCGGCCTGTTCACCGCCAATGCTGTATTCTTCTTCCTCCGCTCTGGCTACGCTGTTCTCTCCGTATAGAATGGATTCCCGCACCGGCATGAAGTGATTTCCGCCGGATTGGACCGGCTCATTCGCACTCGCTTGAACCTCGGCGGAAGTCTCGTTCTGGGAAATCAGAACGCCGCCGCTGGAATATGCGTAATCTTGTGTTGAGCGTCCATTTTTCTCCGTACCGGCGTTTTGAAGCCGGACTTCTCCGGCATCCTGACTCCGGTCAGATGCGCCTTCGCCGTTGTCCTGCTCTTCCGCTTCTGAACCGGCCGGAGGCGCTGCATTTTCAGAGACAGCTTCGCTGTAGGAAAGCTCCGCCTCCATCATCAGGCCGGAAGTCTCCGCTTCACGGAACCCGGTATCCATGCCTTTGGGCTCCGGATCTGCCTCACCGTTCCCGTTATCCGTTCCTTCAGCCCAGGCATCCGCGGCTTCGGCTCTGATATCTGCTCCATCCGGCCCGGTGCCCGCTCCTTCGGCCCAGGCATCTGCGGCTTCGGCACTAATATCCCCTTCATCGGCCCCTGTGTCCGTGTTCATACCGGCGTCGGTTTCTTCGGCATCAATATCCGTTCCTGCTGCGCCAAGCTGTGCATCCTCATCCCCGGCATCCGCTTCGTCACCGCCTTCATTTGCCGATGCACCGGAGTTTTCACCTTCCTTGTCCGCGTTTCCCTCTTTCGAAGTCCCGGACCCGGACTGCGCTTCCACCGGCTGCCCTTCCTCCGGGCTGCCCGCGATTTCCCGGTCCATCTCCGCGGCGATTTCCTCGGCTTTTTTATGTATCTCCTCTTCCTCGCTGATGTCGCGGCGGCTCTTGGAGGTCACATCCGCCAGCTCCACCTCGGCCGCATGGGCCACGGCATCCTCCCAGATGGTGGTGTAGCAGCGCCAGCCGTCCGACGGCTCGTGGATGCTCAGGCCATAGCAGGAATCCATTCCAATCCCGGAATCCCCTACATTTTCCACCGGAATTACTGCGCGGAACTCTCCGGCCCCGCTGCGGATAAAAATATTCCCCAGGCTGATCTCCCTGCCCGGCGCCAACAGATACACCCCAAGGTCACTGCCTCCTACATAGACTTTTTTGACATTGACGCTGAGCTTGCACTGTCCGCCCCGCGACTCCAGTTTGACAAAGCCTATATTTTTACCCTTCACCTCGCCCTCATAGGCGTAGATGTAAGAAATCAGTCTCCGATAATTTGACATACTCTCACTCCTCGCACGGTTGGTCCGCAGTCTATCTCTGCTTTTTATTAATATTTTATGCGTTACCCCCTTGAAAGTATGTTAGAAAAATGTTATCCTGTATTCAAGAAATTTAGAAAAATATTTTCAGAATCATTTTTCCATCAGGGGATTTTGTATCCGGGCACAATGTATTTTAATAAATATATATGAAAGGCGGCAAAAACTATGAAGCTCTACAAAGCAAAAGACTACGAGGACATGAGCAGAAAAGCGGCAAACATCATTTCCGCACAGGTGACTTTAAAACCGGACAGCGTTCTGGGCCTGGCCACCGGTTCCACCCCCATCGGCACCTACAAGCGTCTGATCGAGGGCTACAAAAACGGCGATCTGGATTTCTCCCAGGTTAAAAGCGTAAACCTCGACGAGTACCGTGGACTGACCAGAGATAACGACCAGAGCTACTACTATTTTATGTACAACAACCTGTTCAAGGATATCAACATCGATCTGAACAACACCAATATCCCGGACGGCACCGAGCCGGACAGCGAGAAAGAGTGCGCCCGCTACGAGGCGGTGGTTGAGAGCATGGGCGGCGTGGATATCCAGGTGCTTGGGCTGGGCCACAACGGCCATATCGGGTTCAATGAGCCTGCCGACGAGTTCCCCAAGACCACGCACTGTGTGGATCTGACCGAGAGCACCATTGAGGCCAACAAGCGTTTCTTCGCAGATGTCAACGATGTTCCCCGCCAGGCTTACACCATGGGAATCAAGACCATTATGAGCGCGAAAACGATCCTGCTTCTGGTCAGCGGCGCGGACAAAGCACAGATCCTGCACGACTGCCTCTGCGGCCCCATCGTTCCCCAGGTTCCCGCTTCCATCCTTCAGCTGCACGGCGATGTGATTGTGATCGCGGACGAGGCGGCAATGTCCAAATTCTAAGTAAAATCGAACATATCGGTATTTCAGACCGGAATTCTGCCATCAGAATTCCGGCCTTTTTTTGTAAGAAAACCTTAAAACGTTTTTTCCCGCGCTCCGCTATAATAATGATAAGGAGCAACCGACACAGAGGGAGGGATATCTTATGAGAAATAGCAGAAGGGCATGGATGATACCGGCAGCGATTGCGCTGGGGCTGCTTCTGGCCGCCTGCGGACGCCAGGGGATGGAGCATATGACCGGGTCCAGCCCGGCAGAAACGGCGGGAAAGGGGGAGACTGGGGCGCAGACTGACGGCACGGGAGGTCAAAATCAGGATGGAACGGGCGAGTCCGGGGCGCAGAACGACGGCACGGGAGGCCAAAATCAGGATGGAAAGGGCGAGACCGGTACGCAGACTGACGGCACAGGAGGCCAAAATCAGGCGGAAACCGGCGCGTCACAGGCTGGCCGGAAGAAAGCAGGCGCGTCACAGTCCGAAGTGACGGCGGAGAGGATCGGCGGCAGCTACTTCAAATCAGGCGATTTCACCTACAGGCTGCGCGTTACGCCCGGCACCCCGGAAAACCCGGATTTCCCCGTGCTGGAATTTGTCAAACGGGACCCCAATTTTTCCAACGCTTTTTCTGCGCTGCACACCTTTCGGCTGGATGCCCCGGCTGCGGACGGCACCTACACGCTTACGGACTCGGCGGGCGGGCAGACCGGGGGATCCTTCACTATTGACTGGACGGTGGGCGGACCCGTGGTACTGCGCGGGGAAATGGAGGAGGCCGGGACTTACTATCCCCTGGCCGGGAACCTGATCATGCCGGAGCTCTTTACCCGTCCCCTAAATCAGTCGGACCTGATCGGCCTGACCCGGGATGAGTTGAAGCTTATGCGCAACCAGTTCTACGCCGTGTACGGAAGGGAATTTAAGACGGAGGCGATGAAAACTTATTTTGAGAGTCAGCCGTGGTACCAGGCGCGTTTAGGCGCAGACGGTTTTAACGAGCTCCTGCTGGGCGGCCTTGAACGGCGGAATATCGCGTTTTTGAAGGCGGCCGAGGACTCCTTCGACGAAGCGCAGGCGCGGGAGATAAAATCGGGTTACGCGGCCCTGCCACCGGCTCCCTATGAGGACCTGCTGCCGGAGCGCGGCGAAATATGGGTGGAGCTGTATTCCGATGCCGGACATACCGTGGACCGCGGCCTCTACTACCAGGCAAAGGGCACCATTTCCGTTCCCATCACAATCACCCGGGACCAGTATGCTTCTCTGAATGACGGTGCGCAGCTGAAGCTGGTTTCCGACGGGCTCACCGGCGAAACTGTAATCCTCAAAAAGGCGCAGGACACCCAGTATGGGGATTATGTGCTGATCGACCCGAAGAATCCCGACGAGGCGAACGCCGCTTACGTCGATTTCTCCTATGAGCCCTATTCTCAAACCTTCAGCATGTGGACGGACAGCGTGGACACGGTGTTTAAGACGGTTTATGAAGGCAATGTATTCGTGTTAAAGGGCGCCTGTGAGGAATATTACAATTACTTCAACCTGTCGGAACGTCCACAGGGCGCGGGGGCCTTCCGCGTGATGGAATTCAATGAAAACGATCCCTACGGCCCGTCACCCTATATGGGGAACCAACTCGTAACCGATGCCAAGGGGTATATCAAGGCGCTGTATTTCATGGGCGATTAAAGGCATATATGTACCTGTAACCGCACATTAAAATACACATCGGCACAAAAAAGCGGGCCGGAAGCCCACATCTCACATCCAGGCTTCCGGTCCGCTGTCTCGTTTCCGTTTCGTTTCTATCAGGTCATATCTTCAAAATCCGACTCATACTCCAGCACATCCGAATCCTGCTGCTGGATATCCTTGCCCTCAAAGTTTCCGCCGTTCACTTTAACCTTGATCGAAGTTGTCGATAAAGGTGTTTCCAACCTCTGCCAGAAGCATACGGTCGGAGCAGCCCTCCTCGCTCTTTAACTGGCTTAAATCCAGCGTTGCCGTGGCTGTCTCACCCTCGCCCTCGATCTCAAAGCTCAGCACCTTGGTTCCCTTGGTCAGCACACCGTACTCCACCAGCTTGTCCACCAAAAGCTGTGCATCCAGGCCCTCGGTGTCCAGCGCGTCCATATCCTGGACAATCCCATCGCTGTCGTCGCTGCCATGGTATATCGAAATCACCGCCACCGGCTTCACGTTGGGATCCGGCACCTTGTCGCTGGCTCCGCCTGTGGTCATGGGGATGGTCTCCATATCGGCCGCGGCCGTGGTATTCTCTTTCTGCTTTTCAGTCGTTGGTGTGCACGCTGCCAGTGCAAATGCCATAGCCGCCAGCATAACGCCCATCATCAATTTTTTCATAGTAGTAGTTGCCTCCTTTAGTCCTCTTCAGAAGCCTCTGAACCAGGAATTCAGCTTTGTTACCGCCTTAATCAGAACCTCCAGTTCTTCCTCGGTCAATTCATTGATCACGCCGTCGATCATGGCTTTGTGGAATTTGGCGTGGTGTTCAAACACTTCCTTGCCCTTTTCCGAGAGGGAAATCAGTACCACTCTCCGGTCCTCCTCGCTGCGCTGCCGGACAACGTAGCCCTTTTTTACCAGGCTGTTCACGGATATGGTCAGAGTGCCGACCGTCACGGACAGCTCCCTGGCGATAGACGACATATTTTTAGGCGCGTACACGCCGATCGCCTCGATCACATGCATATCGTTGTTCGTTATATCGGGATACCCCAGCGCGCGGACCGCCTTCTGTTCTATCCCCGTAATGTCGCGAAACAGGTTCACCAATACATCGTTCAGCGTCTCGTACGTTCCCACGATTTTTCCTTTCATTTCCCGCTTCAAAAAAGCTTCTTTCTGATTGTACAGTATTTTACAGGTTCGCACAACCCCCAAAATCCTTATGAAATTCTTAAAAGGCTGTGATTTTTTTGTGTCTTTTCCATTTTTATCCAGCTATTCAAATACATACCGCGAAAAGGCCTCCCCGCGCTCCTCAAAATTGCGGAAAATGCCGTAGCTTGCAGCTGCCGGAGACAATACGCAGCTGTGTCCCGGTCTGGTCACGGACCTGGCGGCCCGAACCGCCTCCTCCAGATGGTCCGCCAGGATCAGGCGGTCCCTTCCGGCGAACTCCGGGTAATCCCGGCCGATCTCCTCATAAATCCGCCGTCCGGTGGCTTCCATCAGCACGATATGAGGAATCGGACTCACGGACAGGAACTGAATCAGTTCCCCGTAATCAATCCCCCGGTCCATGCCCCCGATCAGCACGGTGTCCGCGTCCGTCAGGGTTTTCAGCGCCTGGATGGTGGTGGCGCAGATGGTGGAAATGGAGTCGTCATAATATTTCACGCCGTCCCTCTGACCCAGATACTGAAGGCGGTGGGGCAGCGGCTCGTAGGATTTGAGGCCCTCCGTGAACGCAGCCTCGCCAATGCCCAAAAGCCCGCACACGGCGTACACCACCGCGATATCGAAATAGTTGTGCTGGCCCAGAAGCCGGATCTCCGTCTCCGGGATGCGGTAGCGGCGGCAGCCGTAATCCACAAATGTTCCATTTTCGCCGCAGTTATCCACATTGACGTCCGCATCCGGGCGATTTGTCCCCACGCGGATCAGCCGCGACGGGCATTCCCCCGGCTCAGGGAGACATTGCATATTGCATACAAGAATATCGTCTGAATCCTGGTTTCGGAAAATGCGGTGCTTGGCCGCCACGTATTTTTCCATGGTGCCGTAGTGGTCCAGATGTTCCTCGTGTATGTTGATCAGAACGCCGATGTGGGGCGATACCGTCATGTATTCCAGCTGGTGGCAGGACAATTCAAAGACGACCCTGGTGTCCGGGCCGATCTCCTCCAGGTGGTCGAAGGCCGGAATTCCGATATTTCCCATCACCACGCAGTCCTGCCCCGCGCTCTTTAGCACGTGGTACAGCAGGGAGGTGGTGGTGCTTTTCCCTTTGGTGCCGGTGATGCCGATGATCTGGTCCCGGAACAGGTGGAAAAACAGCTCCGCCTGGGACAATATGGCGCAGCGGTAGGACTCTATGGGGCGCTCCAGCACGATGCCGGGGCTTTTGAACACCACGTCGTAGTCGTCCAGACAGTTCTGATAATGATCCCCGGTGATCCAGCGCGCCCCGTCCGCGTCCACGGCCGCGGGCTTCTGGTCCGCGATGTCCACGCAGGCGCAGGTTCCAAGCTGCTTTAGGACCTGCCAGGTGGACTGGCCCTCCCGGCCGAAGCCCAGCAGCAGAACACGTTTTCCGTGTACCCACGGGTCGATTCGTTCAATCATGTCTCACGCCTCCTTGCGCCGCCCTCATGCGGTTTCCACACAGTATTTCCGGACCAGGTCCATCAGAAAATCAGGGAGCAGATTCCGCGTATCGCAGTAGGCGGAATAACGGTCCCCCGCTTTTTGATAAGTCTCATACAGATTCAGGCCCTTGTAGTAGGCCAAAAGGGCGGGAAGGGGCCTGTGCTCCTGCTCCAGACGGCCGATGGTCAGCACAATGGCCGTGTTGACCTCATCCCGGCTGCCCACGCACTCAAAGGGCTTTTCCTCCACAACCCCGGTCAGCTGATCCAGGGTTCCCTTTAACGTCTCGTCCTCCAGCATATCCCTTCCAAAGATGTCCCGCACCGCTTCCCGGCTCAGGAAGGGCGAGAGAATCAGGTACACAAACAGGCATTTAGGACAATGGCCGCACCAGCTGTCCGTCTTGCTCCCCGCGTTGCAGCTGCGGAAAATGGGGTGGTACTGCTTCAGTCCGGCAAAATATTTCGCGATCTGGAACTCGCTTAAGGGTCTCAACAGGCTGAAATAATAGGCGTTTCCCGGCAGATACCGGCGGACGTAATCGTGAAAATCCTGTTCAAATTCAAAGCTCTTGGAATACTGGTGGTTCACCGTGCTGCCCGCAACCGTGCTCTCGTTGGCGCTGGACTCATTGGACAGGGCCACATAGGAGAGATTCAACAGCCGGGCCGCGATCAGGCTGGAAAATGCCACCAGCGCGGAAAACGGCGTGTGGCCGTTTAGATAGCCCCTGCGGTTCAACTCCAGCATATTGGGGTCCAGGGTGCGGCGCACGCTCATGGCCCTCGCCCAGACCGGCGGCCCCGGCGGTGTTCACCGTGGCTCCCCTGGGATTGATGATGTATCCGTATACGGGCAGGCCGGCCCGGCGCAGCAGGTCCAGGGTGACGACGGAATCCTTACCGCCCCCGATGGGGACAAGGACGCCTTGGGAAATGCTGCGGGCGGAGACGCTTTTCTCCCATGCCGCGGCGGTGTCCGCCGAATCCTCCCGGCCCGCGCAGCGAATCTCCATAAAATCCTCCGGGTCCGCTTCTTTTATGTTATTTACATAAAAAAATTCACCCAACCCGTTAAAGTAGAGGTGCTTCCACCAGCGGATCTGATCCTCGTCCAGCTCTCCCGCTTCCACCACTACCTGAGGCGGGCAGGCGATCTTCCAGTAGCTGATCAGCTCCACCAAACCCAGAGAGAAAATCAGCTTTTCATCCGGTTCGTCGCCGCCTTCCGGCCTGGGGAAGGTCCAGCAGGGCGCAAACTCCGCCAGCCCCTCTATCTCAAAATGATAGGTGATTTTCAGTTCCGTAGGCGTTTTCTCCACCTCGAATCCTCTGTAAAAAAATCTCGAATACTGATTCCTCAGCTCTGCATACCGCTCCATGTCAGACTCCTTTATGCAAATGCCCCCTCGCAGGCGGCCCACTGCATTCAACAAAACCCGCCGCGCAGCGGCTTCCGTTCAATCCTGCAAGCCTCCGCGCAGCGGATTTTCCAATTTTGCTATGGCTATTATATTAAAGATGCCTGGAATTTGCAACGCCTATTTGGCGCCGGGGCCTCAATCCTCCGAGGCGATCAGGCGCTTCAGCTGGCGGGCGCATTCCTCATAATCCCGGTCCTCCACCGCCTTGTAAATGGCCCAGTAGGTCTTGGTCCAGATGTTGACCTGGTCGCTACCCCGGTCGTTCAGACGACTGCTGGCGTTGCGCTGCATATGCAGGCGGATGGGCCCCTTGGCGATGGAAAAGGAGTAGCCCAGCAACTGGTTGTGAGCCATTTTGAACAGCTGTGTGTGGAAATCCAGGCCGATATCCACGGTGGCGATAAAGGATTCCCGCGCCTTCTCCGGGTCCGTCAGCGTGTAGTAGCGGTCCAGCTCTTTCTCAAAGCGCTCGCAGCAGGACCGCAGCTCCAAAAGCTCCTCTTCGGTGGCGCGCTTTACCGCCAGGCGGGCGCACTCCAGCTGGATCGCCTTCCGGTATTCCGTCACGTCCTCCAGCAGGCCCGGGCTCATATAGAAATCCGAGATTTCATGGATATGCTGGTCAAAGTCAAAAGAACAAACATAGGTGCCGTCCCCCACCCGGGTATCTAAAATCCCCAGGGCGTTCAGCCGCTGGAGCGCAATCCGCACCGTCAGGCGGTTCACGCCGAATGCCTCCGCCAGCTCCCCCTCCGAGGGCACCTTTTCGTGCAGCGGCCAGGTGCCGTTTAAAATAAATTCCTTCATCTTGTCAAAAACCATATCCGCGGCGGATACCTTTTTGATTCTAATATCTTTCTTCATCCGATCCTCCAGGCCCCGGGCCTTTTATTCTTTT
>PVMN01003782.1_pt1 | contig 11405 bp, 7 predicted proteins | sample 1853401 | NCBI WGS metagenome assembly PVMN01 (sample SAMN08533510, study PRJNA380276) | Human gut metagenome, whole genome shotgun sequencing project.
TTTCCGCCGGAGCTGCCGGGGTTGTCTGATTATTGAAATCAATCATTTTCAACAAGGCGTCGTACACCTCAACGACGTCGTTGCCGATGATGATCTGGAACTGATTGCTGCGGACGACGCCCATGACGCCCGGGACCGCTTTCAGTTTGTCCTCGTCGACTTTTTTCTGATCGTTGAGCGTGAAGCGCAGACGGGTCGAGCAGTGCTCAAGCTGAGCGACGTTTTTTTCTGTGCCGACATATTTCAGAATTTCGGCGGCAGTATGCTTATAATCCATAGATTTCTCCTCCATAATCGCCAGATCGCCGGGCTGTTTCCGGTTCGCTTTCCTCCCTCTGGCCCCAAGGCAGGAAAACAAAAAGGCAGGATCCACCATAAAAGCCACGTCCTCCTTGCGGATTCCGTTTGTTTTATGAGATCCTGCCTGCATTACCAGTTACATGTCCCTTTGTCTTTTGCGAGCTTATTATAAGCTGGCTGAAAGCGCTTTGTCAATCCCTATTTTTTATTTTTCCGAAATAAAAATTAAAATTTATTGCTATGGTAGACAGTGAATACAGCTAAATATACTTTTACATTTCGCCGTAAAAAAATGTACGGATAGAATAAATTCAGTCATGAACCTCTTCACTGAACGAGATATATGCTATAAGCACTAACTTTGTAAAGTTATAAAAGATCATTGAGAAGATTCATGCATTTTATCTTTTGCTGTAAATTAGCACTACCGTACACATTTAATGTGAAAGATACATTTTTATGACCAAGAATTTCAGAAAGAGACTTGATATCAAATTCTGGGATCTCAATTGCTCTTACGGCAAACGTATGACGGATTTCGTGAAACTTGACTTTTTGCAACTCATTTCGTTTGAGAAAACGAGCAAAAAACTGTCGATAGGTACGCGGTTCAGTCGGTTTTACTTTTCCAGTTAAAAAATAATGATTAGGATTCTCAGTATAGAATTTTTTTATGATGTTCATAAGTAATGTTGGAACAGGAATCGTTCGTGCTGATGTTTTGGTCTTTGGTAAGCCTACATTGATATATGATGTTTTCTTCTTTTTATCATAAATACGTTGTACGGTCTTATTGATCGTAATCGTTTTATCAATAAGCGATATATCCTTCATTTGAATTCCACATAATTCACCAATTCTGACACCCGTAAACAAAGCAACAAGTATCCCTGCGCTTTTTCGATTTAAATGCATGTAGATACATTGGATAAGCGCTAGTTCCTGATCCTTAGACAGCGAAATTACCTTTTTTGCATTCATATCCTTTGGATATTCAATAAGATCCCAATTCAAAAGCGGAATTGCTCTTATCTTATAAGCGTACTCCATTGACAATCGAAAAACTAAAATAACATCGCGAATTGTCTTTACAGTTAATCCGCCGGTGTTATCAAGTCGTCCAGAATTGTAAAGATATTGAATGTATTCTTGAACATCCTTTTCAGTAATACTACCAATCTTTCGCTTGCCAAAATATGGTATTAAATGATTTTCGGCAATCAGCGTAAAACTGGCGAAAGTTGATGGGGTAATCATTGGCTGTTTTTTATTGAGCCAAGTATTAACAAGCGTCTTAAATTGTGTATTATTAGTCATTGAGACCACCTCCACGAATATTATCGCGGAAAGTCAAAAATTAAAAATAATTATCTTCAAGTAACGGTCTCGAAAAGCACCCGAAACTCCGCTTTCCGGGCTTTGATGAGCCGTGGGAAATCTACTCAGCAGAAGAATTGTTCCAGAATGTGACAGATAAAAATCATGCAGATGAAACCGTCCTTACCATAGTTCAAGGCAAGGGAACTTTACCGAGAGAGCAGGCAGGACGCTATATTCACTATGATAATGCTTCCTTATCGAACTACAAAATGGTGCAAAAAGGTGATTTTATTATCCATCTTCGTTCCTTTGAAGGCGGTCTGGAAATCGCAAACGAAAACGGTATTGTAAGCCCTGCGTATACGATACTCCGAGGAAAAAAGCCTCATTCAGTCCGATTCTATGAGGCATATTTTCATACCGATAAATTCATTAACCATGTTCTCTCAAAGTCAGTAGAAGGGATTAGAGATGGAAGACAAATAAGCTATGACGCTTTCAAGTGGCTTGGTATTCCGTATTGTAATCCGAATGAGCAGAAGAAGATCGCTGAGCTGTTTTCTACACTATCAAGAAGAATAGAAAAACAATCTGCACTTGTAGACTCCCTTAAGAAGTATAAAAGAGGTGTCATTCAACAGGAATTCTCTTATAGAAGAAAAGCCAGCAATTCGAGTTTTACGAAATGGGAAACTTCCTGTTTCGGAAATTATTTTACGGAGCAATCAATAAGAACATCAAATAGTGCATATACGCCTTTGGTTAGCCTCACCGTTGAAGAAGGAATAACCCCAAAGACAGAGCGTTATAACCGTGAGTTTCTTGTCACTAAAGGTGGAGACAACTATAAGGCTATTAAGCCCGATTGGTTTGCATATAATCCTATGAATGCACATCTCGGCGCAATTGCTCCAAATCATCTTGGCTACACTGCGGCTGTTTCAGGGTATTATAACATCTTCTCAGTAAATGAAGAATCTACGATTTTTTTCTGGGAGGAATATCTGACATCTTATCCAATGCTTATTCATTATAAACTAATTGCGACGGGATCGCTGATTGAAAAGCAGCGAGTACATTATTCTCAGTTTGTGAAAATATGTCGGTGCTTACCATCAGTGGAGGAGCAAAAATACTTATCAAAAATGTTCGAGGTGATAAACGCTAAAATAGCGAATGCCGAAAAAATGCAGAGTCAACTATTAAAAATGCGAGTTTTCCTTATGCAGCAGCTCTTCATATAAAAAGCTGCTGCAATAAGCCCTTTTTGGCAGAAGAGAGCAAATCAATCTTTTGACTCTCTTTTTCTATAAGATTGTCAATCTGAGATAGAAACTTGCACACTTCCTTCTGCTTGCTATGCGACGGTGCATAGATTTTCAGTTTTCCCAGAGTATCGGTGCTAAGATTTTGTTGTTTTGTACCTTGAGCAATTCTTATACCAATCCATTGCCCATTGTAAATGTACCAATAATAAAGGTATTCGATGTCTATTTCTCCGATTTGTTGAATTGCCATACAAGCCTGACTAATAGTTGCTGGCACACTCAGGATTGATGCAGTGCCTCTTACTCCGGTAGCTTCAAGCCCATACATCGCTATAAGTAGTGTACTTGCTGGATATTCCCGAAGATTGCAGCTTGATACTGCATCAGTAGAAATGTGTTGATTAGTTTCGCATAGGTACTTAGGCTTCAATTCTCCGCTGGACACCCATCTGATACTCCCCGAATAAAATGCTTTGTTTGTACTACTTGGCGTTGATCCAGAAGAGAGATTGAAAAAATCATGTAGTTTCCCTATATATTTGATATAGGATATATCATGAGTAGTCAACTCAAATTCACGAAAAAGTAATCCTCTTTTATACTTCTTGAGGGCTTTTATTATCTTACTTTGAATTGCAGCCCTTTGATCCAGCAGAAACAAGAGAGAACTAATTTTTTTCTGCTCTTCAAGGAATTTTGGTGCTGAGATTTCAGTGTTTGAAATATTCCCTTTACTAACGGATAAAACCTTAATACCCTGCATAAGAGGTATAAGCTGCTTATGATAGTATGGAGTGTTCATGTAATATCCGAGATACTTCGGAGCAAATGGAATCATAGGTCTGCATGGAATTGTATGAAGTCCAGCCTCAATCTTGCTTCCCAAAACATTATATATCTCGGTGGTTTTCCCAACAGTCTCATCTTCGGCTGTGTCTGCAATAACAATATCTCCATCTTGAAGATGGACATAGTTTGGACTCTCGTTTCCGGGTACAATGTAAGGAATTTTTTGGCCAGAAACATCAAGAACACTTCCGTATTTTATTAGAACATCGCCATAATGGATATTTAGTGCATCACCGGCTGTATCAAGTTCAGATCGTGAAAGAGTATTGTTTTGCAAAAAAGAGAATACAGAGCTAAACTTTTGGTTCTCCCACGGCTCGTCAAAGCCCGGAAACCGGAGTTTCGGGCGCTTTTCGAGACCGTTACTTGAGGATATATTAGACATAATTATTCACGCTCCTCATCAAAGGGAAAATCCAACCCCAGCTCGTCAAAATAAGGTTTTAATTCTGCATCTATTTCCTTAATTTCTCTCTGAAGCTTACGAATTTCAGCAGCTACTTCATTTAGATCTATTTCCGGCTCAGGCTCAAAAGTATCAACATAACGAGGTATGTTCAGGTTAAAACCATTTTCTTCAATCTCCTGCATTGAGGCGACATGAGCAAACTTATCGATATCTTCACGTTTTTCATAGGCTGCTACAATCTTATCAACATCACACTCACGAAGAATATTCTGATTTTTCCCTGACTCAAATTCTTTGGATGCGTCGATAAACATGATGTTATCTGGATTATTATTGCGGTCTCGTTTTAAAACGAGTACACATACAGGAATCCCTGTACCAAAGAAAAGGTTTGCGGGAAGACCAATAACCGCATCAAGCACATTCATTTTCTGAATAAGATGTTTACGAATAACTTCCTCAGCTGCGCCTCGAAAGAGAACCCCATGAGGCAATAGAACTACAGCTCGTCCATCTTCATCCATGTGGTAAACCATATGTTGTACAAAAGCAAAATCTGCTTTACTTTTTGGTGCAAGTTTACCATATTCATTAAATCGCTCATCTTCCATAAACTTCATATCGGCGGACCAATTCGCAGAATAAGGCGGATTCGCAACTTGAACACGGAACTTCATGCTGCCAAAATAATCATGCTCCAAAGTGTCTCCGTTATAGATATTAAAGTTGCGATAAGGTATTCCACGCAGAATCATATTCATACGAGCAAGATTATAAGTAGTTGAGGTTAACTCCTGACCATAGTAATTACGTACGTTTGCGTAGTTTTTAAGACGAAGTAGTAGTGAACCAGAGCCGCAAGTGGGATCAGCAGCATCTTTAATATCTGTCAGGCCAAGACAAGCAAGACGGCACAATAGCTCCGCAGGACCCGACGGGGTATAGAATTCACCGGCTTTCTTACCCGCAGTTGCTGCGAATTGACCAATCAAATATTCATAGGCATTCCCTAAAACATCAATTTTTGTCTCCTCTACTCCAAAATTAATTTCATCCAGCGCTGAAATAATTTTAGCCATAACCGCGCTTCGATCTTTAACCGTATGACCAAGCTTAGTAGAATCAAGCTGCATATCAGAAAATAATCCGTCAAAATCCTCTTGAGAATCATTGCCAATTGTTGACTCCATCAAAGCATTGATAGCCTTCTGTAAAAATTCAATATCAAAAGAACGGTTTTCTACCATTTTAACCATTTTACAAAAAAGATACTGCGGTTCGATTACAAATCCAAGATCGCGAATTGCTTCTTCAGCAACAGCTTTTTTATATTCCTCATCTTCCCAGGCTTTTTCATAACTAATGTCATCATCCTTCAGAAGATTTATCATATATTTTTCTGTTTTATCAGAAAGATAATAATAGAAGATCATTCCCAAGATATAATTTTTAAATTCGTAGGCTTCCATATTTCCACGTAAAGCATTAGCCATTGCCCACAGCTTATTACAAAGCTCTTTTTGATGAGTATGAATTGAATTGTCCATTTTTTTGCTCCTTTATTGATATTTTTCGGAATGTTTCCAAATGAATTCCACAATGCGATTCACTAATGATCGCTTTTTTAAAAGTGGCAGAGGTTTACTTATGCGATCGCGAATATTACCTGCATCTAATGTGCCGGAGAATTCATATTCTGAGATGACATCCGTCAGCATTTTCACATCAAGATCTTCACTTTTAGCAAAGTTTTCAATTTCTTTTTGCTTTTCAGCATTTTCAAAATCATTGTATGCAGCATCAATTTCAGCCGCCGATGACAAACCGACAACAACTTGATCCAAAAATGCTTGGAGTAGTTCAACCTTACGAAGCAATTGTGGATTATCTGTTCTTGCCAACTCTTCTTTAATATGTTTGATATCGTAGCTTTTTTGCTTAACATCATCAAAGTGGATGTTCCGAATTAGGTTCATGATGTAAGCAACATTAATCCGGTCACTTTCCATCAACTCAATGCAGAAATCCACGTCGTTAAGAACAGAAACTACCTCGCGATCAATCCTTTGCTTTGAATATAGCATCAGATATTTGCTTTTGTAATCTTGATATTCCTGCTCTGACATAATAAGAGCACTCTTATCAAAACTAAATTCAATGAAAGTTTGAAGTGCTTGAAGATATTTTGTTAACTCTCGAAAAACAATGACAAATTGTTTCTGATCCTCTTCACTTTGCATTGTATCGACGGATTCTGGAAACAGCGCAATCTCTTTAAGTTTTATGACCATCTCATTGAATTTTTCTACGAAATATTCATAGCCAGGAATGATAACACCTGAAGTATCATAATTCTGTGAGAAAAGAGCAATAGCATCATCCGTGCGTTTTTTTAAGTTTCGGTAGCAAATTATAATTCCAAATGGTTTTGTTTCTTTCTCTACTCGATTAGTGCGAGAATAAGCCTGCAGCAAATCATGATATTTTAAATCCTTGTCGACATACAGGACAGAAAGTGTTTTGCTGTCAAACCCAGTTAAGAACATATTAACTACAATCAGAATATCCAGAGACTTTGTTTTCTTACCTTTGACACGATCCGATATATCTTTGTGATAAGCAGAAAAAGTATCGGTAGAGAAATTTGTGCCATACATTGAATTATAATCACAGATGATACGCTCCAACGCATCACGGCTATGCTCATCCTTACCTTCTGCATCTTCATTTTGACCATAAGAGAAGATTCCACTTATATTTAAATCATGTTTTATTTTTTTGAAAAGACTATAATATTTTACAAGAGCTTCAATCGAAGATACTGCAAAGATTGCGGTATACTGGCCATTTCTAGTTTTGGCTTTATGATTTTGAACGATATGATTAGCAATTAAAGACATCCGTTCTTCTGACATATAAAGTTCGCCAACATCAATAGAATCTGCAACCGTAGGGTCATTCCAATCAAAGTCACCTTCCATTGTTTTAATATATTCAATATGGAACCCCAAGACATTGTTATCGAAAATGGCGTCTTTAATGAGATAATTATGCAGACATTCACCAAAAAGCATCTCTGTGGTCTGTGTAATTTTACCCTCAGTTTTACCATTCACTTCAAAACGTGGTGTTCCTGTAAAACCAAAGAACTGTGCTTTTTGAAAATGACGCACAATATCCTTATGCATATCACCGAACTGACTGCGGTGACATTCATCGATAATAAAAATCACTTTTTCTGTTTTATAGGCATCCATGATCTTTGCGTACTGAGGTCGTTTAACCGCGTTCGCCATTTTTTGCATGGTGGTAACAATCAATTGACGATTTTTATCCTTCATCTGTTTGGCTAGAACATCTGTTTTTTCTGTTGCATCGACAGAACCAGCTTCAAATTTGTTAAATTCTTCAGTAGTTTGAGAATCCAAGTCCTTCCGATCAACAAGAAAGATGACTTTTTTAATATTTGGATTGGCTGCAAGAATCTGAGCCGTTTTAAACGAAGTCAGCGTTTTTCCTGCACCTGTTGTATGCCAGATATACGCATTTCGATTTGTAAGTACAGCTTGCCGTACAAGCGCTTCAACAGCATAAACCTGATATGGGCGCATTACCATAAGAATCTTATCGGTATCGTTTAAAATGGTATAACGAGTAAGCATTTTTATGATATGATCACGGGCAAGAAAAGAAATTGAAAATTCCTTTAAATTAGTAATGCGAACATTATTAAAATCAGTCCAAAAGAAAGCATGACTATAAAGTAAGTCTCGATCGGAGTTGGCAAAATACTTAGTATCAACTCCGTTGGAAACAATGAAAAGCTGAATAAAATGATATAATCCATTATATGAATGTTTTTTATAACGCATTACCTGATTAATAGCTTCCCGAATATCAATGCCTCTTCGTTTGAGTTCAACCTGTATTAAAGGAAGACCATTAACGAGCAGCGTAACATCATATCTATTGGCATATTTTCCGATAACGGTTGTTTGATGCGTTACTTGAAAAATATTTTTTGAATGATCGTTATTAAAGAAAGATAAATATACTTTTGTGCCGTCTTCACGTTCAAGAACAAATTTATCCCGTAAGGTTTTTGCACTTTGAAAAATAGATTTACCAAGCATTAAATTGAAAATTCGTTCCCATTCTTTACCCGTTAGAGGTGTATTAAGTTTTTCTTTATTAAAAACCTCAAACTGAACCTTAAAATTTTCAACAAGCGCGTCATAATCAGGTATATCTATTGTTGTGTATTCCTGCTTATTAAGTTGATCAATAAATTGTAATTCTAATTCAGCTTCACTTTGGTATGCCATATCCTCATCTCCATTACTTGAGGAGTAATTCGATAACAATCATCGATACTCTAATTAAGACCAATAAATTCTCAAAAAAATAAAAGCCTATTTTTCATCAATTATTTTCAATTAAATAGAATTGAAGAAAAGAATGCCCTTTTCTCCTTTTTAATATATTTCTTATTTCTATTAAATTTAGATCAAGGCTAGATCTATCTCTATAATATTGCATATGATTCCCGTATTCAAAGTTTTTAATTCATTTTCATATAATTGCTCCTTTGATGTAAATATAATCTTACTATACAGAAATTAATTCATGAAATCAATAATGCACACTAACTATTAAACAGAATTGAAGTACTAAAAAAATTTCTATTGATAAAAAGAATCCTAACCGTTATCGCAAAATTCAGACTAAACCTTAACTAAATTGTTTTATACACTTATATTATAAGCAATTGTTCCCTATCAGGAATCTAATGCTGAAATGAATCATCAACTGATGTCTTTCTTTGATCTAAATAGAAAGAAAAAGATCTCAACCAGTTAGGTTTGTGTTCCAAACTGATCTCGATCTTATTTTTTTCGTTCTACTTTTCTCTGATTTACTCATATGGTGAACGATTTCATTTATTCTCTTTTTTTGAAGATTATTTAATCCTTTTTATTTTCATTATTTTTTGAAATGTCGATCAGCGGCGCCTGCGGCATGTCCAGCTTCACGGTTTCCGCCGGTTTCGGTTTGAGATCTTCCAGCGCGCGGCGGTTAAAGATCACGATGACCTTGAAGAAATCGCCGTCCGTCTGAATCGTAAAGTGCGCGTGCTGGCTCTCCGCGAAGCCCTTGGCAATCGCCAGTCCCAGCCCGGAGCCTTCCGAGTTGCGCGATTTATCCCCGCGCACAAAGCGTTCGACTAAATCGTTCGGATCGAAGTCGATCTCCGTCTGGGAAATATTGCGGATCGACAGCACCACTTCCTCGCCCCGCTCGATCAACGTCAGATAGACGCGCGAGCCGCGGAGTGAATATTTCGTCACGTTGGAAACAAGATTTTCCACGATCCGGTACGTCTTCTGCGAATCCAGCGGCAGCACAATCTTATCGTGACTGTACGAGGTCTTGATCGTCAGTCCGGCTTTCTCAATCGCCGGAGCCAGCTCGAACAACGTCTGAGAGATCAGGGAAACAAGATCGACATCCACGACGTTCAGCTTCAGATCGCCGCTGTTCGCCTTGCTGACAAATCCTCAATCAGATGCTTCAGACGCATGGAATTGCGTTCCAGCACCGCCAGATATTCCTGCCGCTTGGCTTCGTCCGGTTCCTGCTTCATTAAGTCGATATAGGAGATCAGGGAAGTCAGCGGGGTTTTCAAGTCGTGGGAAACGTTGGAAATCAGCTCCGTTTTCATCTTCTGGCTCTTGGTTTCTTCCGCGATCGCCGTGTTGAAGCCGTAGCGGATATCATCCAGCTCGCTGTGCAGCGGCTCGAAAATGCCTAAATCCTCATGCACTTCCGTTTCCAGATCGCCCCGCGCCATCCGCCGGGTGCAGCCCAGCAGCGTCTCATAGTCGCTGCGCAGCCGTTTCAAAGCCCGCATGATGATGAAATACAGGAAGACCGTGTAGATAACCGCCGCAAAGAAATCGTCCAGAAGCAGACACAGAACACTGATCAGCGCGACGTTGACGATCATTAAACGGATCAGTCGCGAATGCGCCTTCTCCGAGAAATCAACGGTAAAGCATTCCTTGGTCCATTGCTTTAATGTCGACCAGCCATGCCGCACGCCATACCAGAGCCGCCGCCACAGCGTGATCGTCGCCATCTTGCCCCACGTTTGATGCCAGCCGTCCCGCAGCGCAGCGCGGATCCAGTAAATCGCGCAGTACAAGCCGAAGCATTCCAACAGGAACGTGAACTCATAACCGAGAATCTGGAAGACGCCATTTATGTCGTCAACCGACTGGGAATAAAGATCGAGCATGATGCCGCCCAGATTATAGGACATTTCCTCCATCATGACCAGCGCCACGACGCTGATCAGAATCTGCGCTTCCAGCGGAATCCGGTCCATGTTAATCCGCGAGGCCAGCTGCCGGTAGGAATAATATTCGGCGTTGTGGATCAGGCTGGTGATCGCGTCGTCGCTTTCCAGCACGTTGGGAATGCCGAAGATCAGCGTGATATCCTTCAGCACCGGCTCATGCAGCTCCAGGGAGAAATCCCCATAATACTGCACATAGTCCGCCAGCACGGAAAGCGGATAAAAATCCGAATAGCCATAACCGCTGTTGGACGTGACGCTGAGCACGCCGTAGCTGTCGTATTCCGCCCGGATCCAAAACTGATAGTTTTTGGATAATTCGCTGTCGGTCTGGGCCAACGCGTTGGTTTTAGGTCTGCGCACGGTCGTCTTGGTAGCGTTGTCAATCGCCAGGGCATGCAGATTGCCCAGCTGCAGGCTGTTTTTAAACTCCTGCTGCAGCGACCAGTCGAGCTGTGATTTCTGTTCGTTGATCTCGCTCTGCGTCCATCCGTCTTCTAAAAGACGCTGCTGCTGATCGGCGCTGATCAGCAGATCGGCGTAGCCCAGATCGGTATGGTTGACCTCGTTGATCAGATCGCGGATCATCGTGACCGCATAGTCGTTGACCCATGCACGAACCGTGCGGCTTTGGCCGAACAGCTCGCGGTGCGTTTCCGGCCCGGCGTTTTCGCTGATCGACCCGGCCGATGGGACAAGGATCAGACTCAGGAAACAGATCAGAACCAGAAAACCGGTCAACAGTTTTTCTGAAAATTTGGATTTGTTCATTCCTTTATCCCTTCTCTATTTTGTAGCCGACACCCCACACCACCTTTAAATACCGCGGATTGCGGGGATCAATCTCAATTTTTTCACGGATGTTGCGGATGTGCACCATGACCGTATCGGTCGCGATCGC
>PVMN01003783.1_pt1 | contig 11402 bp, 17 predicted proteins | sample 1853401 | NCBI WGS metagenome assembly PVMN01 (sample SAMN08533510, study PRJNA380276) | Human gut metagenome, whole genome shotgun sequencing project.
TACTCCGGAAGCCAAAGCCCAAATAGAGAAAACGCATTTTCTCAAATACGGGAAGAAATGGGGTTTTTACCATGACCTTTTTTGAGTGCTGTGAAACTGTACGCAGGGATGGCCTGCAGCTGATCCGCCCAAGGCGCGGAGCAACAGGGCAGTATGATTTGAAGCCGCCCTACACAGGCCCGTCCGGAGAGTGGGGCTTTTTAGATGCTGTCACAGCCAATCTGGTATGCCAGCTGTGCGCAGCACTCCCTGTGAGCCGGCAGGAAGGATTCAAACGCCTTCCCGCTGGGAAGATCCTTACGCTTTGCAGGAGGGCCGCCGATGGAGCATGATCTTTACCTGATTCAATGCAATCATATGTCGGGCGGAATGTGCTACTATGCGGAGCACGGAGAAAAGTGCGGCGTTCCGGACGCGGTTGGCTACGACACCGCCGCCCATGCCAGGAAATTCCGCACCTATGAAGATGCCCAGACGTATATCGACACACAAATGCCGGAGTGGGCAAGGCCCTCACACCACCCGGCCTCTTACCGTTCCGGCAGCTTCATCATGGAAGATGCCGGCCTTCGAGCCCTACTTAACGCGGGAGTCCCGATTTCGGACGCTATGCTGTCGGCTACCCCCGGCAGGCTCCGGGTCTGGCTTCGATAAAATCTGAACGGAGGAATGACACGATGGATCAAGCACTGAGAGGCAAAATGTGTGCCCGCATGCGGGAGGTCCAGACGCAGGTGGCAGAACGCGATGAGCTGATCGAGGTGATTGCCATTGCGCTGCTGACACGAAAAAATGTCTTTGTCCTGGGCGACACCGGGCAAGCCAAAAGCGCTGTCATCAACTTGTTCCGCGATGGGCTCACCGGGGCTAGGCAGTTTGAGCGCCTGATGTCCAAACAGGCCGATGAGGAGGCTCTGTTTGGGCGCCTGGACCTCTCCAGCTTGATCCCCGGCGGAGTGCCGGAGGAGATCCTGGAGGAGGATGCTCTTTACCAGGAGATGCGCCGCGATTTGGAGACCCTGGTGCTGAACTACCGCCGCGGCGATGCGTCGTTCGGACAGCAGCTGGAACTGGCGACCACAGAGCTGGAACGGTACCGGAAAGCGCTCTCCGAACTGCATGGCGGGGAGCCGCGCATCATTACGAAAGGCAAGCTCCCGGACAGTCACATCGTTTTTCTCGACGAAATTTTTAAATCGTCCGATGGCATCCTCAACGCCCTTTTGACCGCCCTGAATGAACGGCGTTATACCAACGAGGGCAAAACCATCCACATTCCAACCATTTCCTTCTTCTCGGCTTCCAATGAGATCCCCAACTTTACGAATCCGGAGGAGAAGATACTCAAGCCGCTCTATGACCGTTTTGAGCTGAAGGTGGTCACGGAATATGTGGAAGACCGGGCCGCACGCCTGAAGATACTAAAGCAGAAACAGGCGGCCCCCCATCTGGCGCAGGCCCCTGCGGCTCCTATCACCTTGGAAGAATTGGAAGCTATGCAGGACGATGTACGCCAGGTCCATATCCCGGACAGCGTAAATGAGCTGATGGACGATGTGCTCTGCGCTTTGCGTGAAAAGGGGATTCATATCTCAGATCGAAAATATTTCAACTATGCTCCTGTCGCGCAAGCGAAAGCGTGGCTGGAGGGCCGGGATACCGTGGCCCCGGCTGATCTGATCATCCTTCGCCACTATCTCTGGACCGCGCCGGAGGAGCGTGCCATCATCCAATCTGCCCTGGTGCAGATGTGCAGCGATCCGTTCAAAAACCGGTTGGATGGTATCCTTGCCGCAGCGCAGGAGAGCTACCAGGAGTTTGAAGATGACTCCGGCGCAGCGCCAGCCCGCCGCATCGGAAAGCTGAGGGAAGAGTACCTCATGCTGTACGAAAAGCTGTCTGCGATGAGAGCGGAAGCTCAGGATGACATTGGGAGACAGAAAGTAGACGCCTGTATGGAGGATCTGGAAGCCTTCAACAAGAAGGCTTTTTCAGAGGACGGAGTATCCGGAGTGTTCTCCTACGTTCCTCTGAAAGAACTTTATCTTCTGAAAGCGAACTGATCCCCAGCGGAACAAAACAGGGGGCCTAGGAATGCGTTTAGACTGGACATCCGCCTAAGCCCTCCTCCCCAAAAATCGGAGCATGCGGGCCGGCCCTTGCCGGTCCGCATACCTCGGCAGATCAAAAAAATGGACAAAGGAGTTTTTACCATGTTGAATTATAATACGCCGCTGACTGCTGAAGAATCCGCCTTCGCCGCGGAACACCATCACCTGCTCCTCTCTTACTTGAAAAAGGCCAGGCTTGATTTTGATGAATTCTATGATATAGCGGTCTTTGGCTATCTGCGCGCCGTACGGAAGTATTTGGCCCGCCCGGAACTGAGAGCATACCAGTTTTCAACGATCGCGTTTCGCGCCATGAGCTGTGACGTGCATCATTCACGTGAATACTGGCTTCGCGGCAAGCGGTGCGGGCGCATTGTGCAGACACTGAATGATGATCAAAATGCGGACGACCTGCGGGACAGCGTCACAGAGAGCGTGGATAATGTGATCCAATTTGAGGCGTACACCAGCACACTCACCCCGCTGCAGCAAAGGATCGCGGAGCTCCGCGACATTGGCTACTCTGACCGGGAAATCTCCGCCATCTGCGGTATCCCCTATAAAGTGGTCGCTCTGGAAATGGAGGGCGCCAAAAGAAGCATCCTGGAAGTCTATATTGGGGATGCCCCCCGTGCGGCTTGAGGAGAATTTGCTATGTCGAATATGGGTGATTGCCGCTTTGAAAACACATGCTGTGATTTGCTCGACTGTCTGGATGCCTTACGCCAGTATCAGCCGGTGAGCGAGAGCGAATACCGTGCGGCATATCGGATGATCCGTCATTTCCTTTGTTTCTGCAAAGATGCGGGCATCATTCGGTCGTTTGACCATGAGGCCATTATAAAGTATCTGGATCAGATGAAGGAGGAGCCCGCCGTTCCGCAGACATCCATTTTGGACGGGCCGCAGCAGCCTGTCCAGGGCTGAGTACGGACTTTGAGCGGACGAAAGTGCGGGGGGCATATATCGCGCTCGGAGAAAAACGGTATATGCGCCCCGGGCAAACCCGGGGCGCCAGGAGGAATCGTTTATGTTTTACACCGCAGATTCGCTCCGCCAGATGCATCAGGGCGGAGAAACCGTGGATTTTCTCTTCTTTTATGGACATCAGCTCCCTTCTGATGGGAGCGCAACCGAAAGCTGCCTGAGTCAATGGTATCCCTGCATTTTTGAAGCAGAGGGGATCTTGTACCAATCTATGGAGCAGTACATGATGGCTCAGAAGGCCGCGTATTTTGGGGATTACCGCACTCACGCCAGAATCCTGAGCGCCTGCACTCCCGGGGGATTGCAAAGCCTTGGGACGCATGGTATCAGGCTTTCAGGAGGAGAGCTGGCGCCAGGTCCGTGAACAGATCGTACTGTGCGGAAATTTTCAAAAATTTTTGCAGAATCCCCCTTTGAGGTCCTTTCTTTTACAGACTGGTGACCGCATTTTGGTGGAGGCCAATCCCTATGACAGGATATGGGGGATCGGCATGTCAAAATACCAGTCCGGCATTCAAGACCCAGGAAACTGGAGGGGCCTTAATTTGCTTGGATTTGCGCTGATGCAGGTACGTACTATGCTGCGCAGCCTCGCAAATCAGGGAGACACCGGCTGGTAAGCCGATCGGTATTTTCGATGTCGCACAGGCAAAACCCCAATATGATTTTTTGGAGGTATCGGATATGTTAAACAGAGTCACACTTATGGGCCGCTTGGTTGCAGATCCCGAGCTGCGAAGCACAGCCAGCAATCTCTCCGTCTGCTCCTTCCGCATTGCGGTGGACCGCGACTATAAAAAGGGAGATCAGAAAGAAACGGATTTTATTGACATTGTGGCGTGGCGCTCTACGGCTGAATTTGTAGCCAACTACTTCAAAAAGGGGCGCGTGATCGCAGTTGACGGGCGGCTCCAGATCCGTCCATGGGAGGACAAAGACGGCAATAAGCGCTTTGCCACAGAGGTGGTTGCCGACAATGTCTACTTCGGAGACAGCCGGCCAAACCAGAACAGCCAGAATGGCCAGAACAGCCAGACGGGATACCCCGCCTCCGGCGGGGACTACGGCGGATATCCGGCACAGGATGGCAGCTATGGTGGATGCCCAGCCTATGGCGGTTATCCTCCGGCAAACCAGCAGGGGCAATTCCCCCCGGCTGATGGTTATGGGGCTTATGAAGGCCCTGTACCTGGCGCTGGGCCGGACGAATACCCAGGAGGTTTTTAAGCTATGTTCGGGCGGGGAGCAATTCCCCGCCCGTTCTGATCCACATTCCATGTACGAGGAGATATGAGCCATGTTATACCAGAAAAAAGGCGATACAGTGCTTGACAGCGGCAAAGTCTTTACCGTCGGCGGAGAGGTATTCGCCAATCACGCCTGCGACTATGAGGGCCTTTTCGGCACGGTAACGGAGATCCGCACCGGGCCGGACCAGTGTGCGGAACAGGGCGCCCCCGACATCTGCTGCGCCTTTCAGCCGCCTGAATCTAGGGCGATGGTCGAGGACATCCAGGAGCGGTTTTCTGCACGGTTTAGACACCCAAAGCATCTGGAGGACCTGGGACTGGACTGTGTGATCCTGGCGCCCAGCATGCTGGAGCCGCTTCCGGAGCGCATGCCGGCGGAGGACGGCAGGCTTCTTTCCCTCACCTGCTTCTACGACAGCGACTGCGGCTGCAACGCCCAGACACTGGCTCTTTCCAACGATATGGGCCTTGTGCTGCGTAAAATGCGGGAGGATCTGGACACCTATGAGATCCCGGTCGTGCTCTCCCATGTGGAGCGCCTGATCGACGGCTATCGTTTTTCCTACGAGGCAAAGGACGCGGGGGTGGAAAGCCTGTACCTGAGTTATACCATTTCCGGCGTTCCCGTGTTCCTCCAACAGCCTGCCGGCCATGCCTGAACTGCGTGGAACGGGTAAATTCCGGCGATCCAGGGGACGCCAGTCCACCTCGAAAGGCCAGCTTGGATGAAAAATAAAATGGGCAAAGGAGCGTTAATGATGAATCAAAACGCGAACGAAATCCTCTCCGCAGGGGCAAAGCCCCCATTGGCTGGAGAGCACGTTTGGCCAGGCGCTGAAAGCGATTGGCGCGGCCAACACGGCTTCTTGAAAGGCGCCGGAGCTTCCATATGAGACTGCTTGAATTGATCCGGCGGCCATTTCGCGCCCGCCGCCTGCGCCGAAACAGGCCGCCGAAGGCGCTTTCGCTTCAGGATGAGGCGGAAGCTGCGTGGGCGGAGGCAGAGGAACTTCAGCGCCGCCTCAGCGCAGAGCAGGAAGAAAACCGCAGGCAGGCAATCCACTTACAGCAGCGGGAAGCGGAGCTTCATTCGGCAGATGTAGAGCTGGTGGCTTTGCGCAGGGCGCTGGCCGTGCTGGCATCGGCTGACTACGAGGCCGTTTACACACTTTTGTCGCCCGAACTGGATCCGGACGGCTTCCATCTGTTCCGGGCTGCGGAGGCTTATACAGGGATCAATATTTACAGCGCCTTCCCTGTGGAGGACAGCCTGGGCTATTTTGAGGCCATGAGCGGCCATGAGCTGCTTCGTTGGCTGGAGGCCGAGACTATCGGCTCATACAGCCTGAGCCGCCTGCCTTCTGGGGTTGAAGTGGCCTGTGACCTCCGTGTGGATCAAAGCGGAGAGAAATACAGACGGTACCATGAAGAAATCTGCAAGCTGGCCGTTGGAAAGCTTTTACGCATGGAATAAATAAGAAAAGGAAGTGCGATCACAATGCGGTATTACAGTACGCAGCGCCCCATCATGCCAGGCAGTTACCCGAAGCCTGCGGGAAATCCGGTTGTGGAGATCCGTAATTTTGACGCCCGGGTGTTCTGCGGGGAGATTGGCCGTGAAGCGTGGGGCTATATCGAATACGAACAGGCCCTTTTCCCCGGTCAGGCCCAGTCCTATGAGCTGATTTTGGCTCCCGGCCAGGAAAAACGCTGAGTCGTCCGGCCTGGCGGTACTCTTCAAGACCGGCGGCGGCAAACGGCTGTGCTTCGTCACAAATAAATGGACCATTTCAGCGGGTGCGCGCTCATGTGCACTACACGCAGTCAAGAAGGAGGCGCATCTATGCGCAAATATTTCCGCAGTTTGGCCGATGTATTGGCCTCTCCCATTGTGGCGGCGGTAAACGCCCTGCGGCGGGACAAAGCAGCCCGCCAAGACCGGGTATTACAGTCCACCAAACTGGAGGACATGATTTATCAGGGCCTCCACAAAGGCGATGACGAGCTGATTGCGCTGGAGCAGAGCTGCACGGAAAAGCTCTCCACCTTCTCCGCGCTCAGCCGGGACATTTACCAGAGCTTCTACTCGCTCCGCGTGAGAAAACGTGAAGAGGAATCCCTGTCCGCGCCCTCGCGGCGCTTTAATGTCCCTATCCTGAAAGAGCTGATGGACGGGGACTCCTATCCCACCATAAAGGCGGCCTGTGAGGGGCGGCAGATCCCGGCTTATGAGGCCGCGGGAGAGTTTATCTCTCAGGTGGCGGACAATCTGGACAGCCTGATGGAGCAGGCAGGCGGGCAGAAAAACGCATTGGAAACGCTGGAACATCTGGAAGAAAAACGGGACCAAAGTATGGAGCGCCTGCAAAAGCTCATAGAGCAGATGGAGCAGTCTGGCGCCACTCCGGCATTGGAAACGCAGCTCATCAAGGCGGCGAACACCGCGCAAAGCCAGAGCAATCAGGTGGAGGCCGTGGGCCGCATAGTCCAGGAAAACCTGCAGAAGCACAGCGGCGAGCTTACCCTGCTTGTAAAACAGGCTTCCGAGGCGGCCGCACAGACGGCCATAGACGTACAGCTCACATTGATGTCCTGGGGCACGGGGCCGGATAACAGCGATCCCCAAAGCATAGCCGCTGATACAGAGTTGGTGCACCGTGTCCAGCAAAGCGAGACGCTGATGAAGGTCGCCAGGTACTTAGGGCGTCTGAAAGAGCTGATGGAAGGAAGGCAGAAAAACGGCTATGCTTACGGTCGTGGAGAGAAGTACACCTTGGAACTTGGCGCGGATCTAAGCCGTGCGCTGGCTTCGGAATTTGTTCTCCTGGCCCTTCCGGAAACCACGCCTTTGTTTTTGCAGAAGCTCCAGAAAAAGGGCCTCAAACAGTACCAGCGCCGGGAGCACATCCACAAAGGCAGCGGAGATATTATTTGTATGCTGGATGAATCGGGCTCTGCAGAGGAGGCGGCCCCGTGGTGTAAAGCGGTGGCGCTGGCTCTCTTAGACATTGCCATGCGGGACCACCGCCGTTTTGCCATGATCCACTTTTCAGGCAAAGGCCATTTTAAGACGGATCTTTTTATCCCGCAGCAATATGATCGAGAAGATGTACTCCGCGCCGCAGAGCTGTTTTTGAACGGAGGTACGGATTACACAACTCCGCTCCAGGAGGCCCTGCGCTTGATGGAGGAAGATGGATTTGAAAACGCGGATATGGTCTTCATTACAGACGGCGCATGCGAGCTCCCCCAGAACTTCCGGGAGCGCCTGTCTCAGGAACAGGCAAAACGCGGCTTTCACATTACTGGCGTGCTGCTGGACCAGGATGGCGGCGCGTTTGAATTCAGCCTTGCCGCTTTTTGCGACGAGATCATCCGCACCAGTGAACTGACCAGAGAGCAAGTCGCAGAGCATCTGGTGTCCAGCCGGACCGCATAGGAGGCACAGCTTGAAACAAATCACACAGTCGGAATGGAACAGCATACCTGCAAGCTACAAGGGTATGTGGACCCAGGAATTGTATGAGTTCCGGAGGGGGGATTTCCCCTCGGAATGGATCGGCCGTAAAACAATGCTGGATTACGACCCCAAGAGCGGCGGGACTATCCTGCTTACGGAAGGAGTCGGTTTTGTCATTGTTCCAGACACGCCGAAATCATAAGTCACTTGGAGTACAAGTCCGGCATCCACCGGACTCATCAGGTACTCAAGAAATAATATGCTGTATGGAGTCTCCCAGAGAAACCCCGAGGCACACCAGCATTTACTGCAAAAGCCGGGAGACGGATTGATCTGCCCTTGTCAAGATAGACCAGGGAAATAAGTAAAAGATTGAAAGGATAGCCGCTGCCATAAGGTGGCGGTTATCCTTTATAAAGCAAACTTGGCCTTAAATTTCTGGACGCGTTCGTTTTCCGGGATAGGGTATTGGATGGATCAGGTCCCATCTTGCCATAGCCCCCGCAAGGGGGCAACCCCTCTTTGTTCCTTTCTCCGGGGAGAAAGGAACGTAAAAGCACTTTCACACCGCCGCCCCGTTGGGGCTGGCAGTATGAAAGTGCTTTTGCGCGCTCTCGCGGGAGATTGGCGGAACTGTCGGCCACTTTATTTTCCTCGGCTCCCAGCCGTCTCTCCCTCCAATCCCTCTAAATATACTGTATATTGTACCTTACTAATCAATCCCATGGAGTCCTTACCCCATGCCGTTCAACGGCCATATCGTATGTCTCTTCAAATGGAATATTTTCTGGTTCACGAATATCATACAGAATACCACCAATTTCGAGTTGAGTAGTGCCAGACATATTACGGAATACTAAACTATATTTTTCTGTTTCCGTTTCTATTTCAACTACGGAACCACCTCCACCATTCTCTTCATAACGATATGGGGCGAAGTTTTTTGCCCGTCTAACTTCCATGTCTTTCAGGCAACCTATCCATATTTTAATCAAATCGTCGTCCGAGAAAACAACCCAGTTTGCTGAATCTACAGTTTTCCGTAATGTAATCTCAGAAATTTTGCTATCCAGTATGTTTTCGTACGCCTCAACTTCATTTAGTCTCAACCATCCTGACGGTTGGCCTTTGGTCATTATCATCATAAGAATTATAACTACAATAAGAAAAACTCCACCACACAGGAAAAGCTTCTTTACTGTAATCATCATTTTGAAACACTAAATGACCAACCATCCGTTCTAGTATAGTCATACCCGTTAAAGTTAATATATCTTAGATAGTCATTCCATCCATCAGCAATTTGCAGATACTGGTATTCAGTCGTTTCCACGTAACCTACAGCAAAAACAGCATGTCCACCCTTTTTATTACCAAATTTAGCTCCATAGGAAAAAATGCAAGGCTTGTTTTTATCTAAATCCTTTGTAAAGTCTCCATAATTATCAAATAAATAGCTGCTATAAGTACATTTATACCCTAGCTCATTCAAATATCGCTGAGCTGCTGGAGCCTCTCTACCATTACTCGTAGTTCCTTCGTCATTCGTCCCAGCATAATCCCACATAGTATCGTACAACGTAGTAAACGACCTGCTTATCTTATCATAACCATTTTCACGATAGTATTTTGCCAAATTGCAGAGTGCAACGACCGAGCATGCATACGTCCTATTATTATTTTCTACATGATCCCCACAGTACCACAAGTCTATATCGTCTGCCCCAGTAATTGTATGCTCCATACCATTTTTCACGGTTCCTTCGTAGTTGTCCGATACAACTGACCATCCATCTAAATCCGAATAATTAAGTCCGTCATCTGAATCAGTAATCGTTTGTAATTCAGCCTGTTTTATCTCCTTCGCATCCTCTTTATATGTCATAAATTCTTTTTCGGAGACAAGCTCTGTAGTATCACTGGAAGCCATTACTTCATGCTTCAAATCAAGAACTTGATAATCATTGGAACCAATACTATAAAAAATCGCATCTTCCGTTCCAATATTATCCCTCTCCATGATCACCTCATACGGATTTTGAACGCCAGCTCCCAGCGAAAATTCCGATACAACAGGTTCATTATTCGAAAACTTAACAACCACATAGCCATTTGGCAAACTGTCTTTAACAATGTCTATACAATATCCGGAGATTTTGTCATTCTCACTATAGATAGTGAGAACATCCCCTGATTCAAGGTCTGGATCATCACTGACCGCATCAACAAAACTTTTAGCATACTTTGCAATATTGACCTCGTTGATAGCATTGATTTCCTCTTGAGTATAAGCCCCCTCTAGTTCTGTAGCAAAAGCAGGAACAGCAAGTGACACGAGCATCGCCAACGAAAGTAGCAGTGTAAATAACTTTTTCATCAAAATTCCTCCTCGTATAATAAGACGGACTGTAAAGTTATTACAGTAATATGATATACGGAGTTGCATAAAATGTCAATATTTTTAAGAGTCTTTTAATAATATATGTGCAAATACACAATTCTTAAACTGAAGCCTAGAGACTCGCATGATTCCTCCAGAGCTTCACCGGTATCAGTTTATTTTGTTGTGTGCGGAGAATATACCGAATCATGTTCGGACAGAACATTCTTGCCTGGTATCAGGACACGATGTTCCTGCGGTTTCTGTTATCGTAGTTTCCTCCTCCATAGCATATCAAAGAAATATTCCATTCACTGAGCATCATGGAAGCCATGAAGATGTAGATTACCAGCAAGGGGACAGGGCCTTTTATATCAATGTAGAAATTCAAAATGCAAGAGAAACGGCCCCCTTTCAAGGGAGGCCGTTTCCCGTTTAGTTCTGGTCCTCGCAAGCCCTGAATCCGTCCAGAAGAATACTAGGCCATTTCATACCTGCACAAACAGGCCAATAGGACATACATCCTCAAATCCCGGCGTGTACGCCATCCCCCTCCAGGAGCAGACGGGGGTGCGGCTCTCTGTCTGCCGGATCGGGAAGCTGTATCTGCGCAATCCTCTCTTTATCCCAGCTCATAAACCTTTCCTCCTCCCCCTAAAATAAGTCGCTATGCGATCCCGTCCGGGTGAGATATAAAATCAGCTCGTTCCCGTCCACTTCATAAATGAGGAGCCAATCCGGGGTAATGTGGCACTCACGACACCCTGCATAATCCCCGGACATCTGGTGATCCCTATTCTTCTCTGGCAGTGGCTCTCCCGCCGCTAGCTTTTTAATAATGTCAGTCAACAGCGAAATATCAAAGCCACGCCTTTTTACGCGCTTCAAATCCCGCTGAAATTTTGTGGTCGGTCTTATGTTATACATCGGCAAGCAGCTCCTCTATCATCTGATCGACATCGGAATAGGTCTTGCCGAGGCTCGGATTGGCTTTCATTCTCTTTACCTCTTGGATTGCTTCGACGGTTTCAGCGTTCGGCACATCACCGCTGATTTCAAAGGGTATTCTATACTCCCGGACAGCCTTCCTTGCAAAAATGTTAAAGGCCGTTGTCATAGTCATTCCCATGTCTGCACAGAACGCTTCAAACTGCTTTTTCAAATCCGTGTCCATACGGATATTGATATTTGTGTTAGCCATAATAACAACTCCT
>PVMN01003795.1_pt1 | contig 11354 bp, 10 predicted proteins | sample 1853401 | NCBI WGS metagenome assembly PVMN01 (sample SAMN08533510, study PRJNA380276) | Human gut metagenome, whole genome shotgun sequencing project.
CGAACCCACGTATCCAGCTTGGAAGGCTGGTGTTCTACCATTGAACTACACCCGCGTCTTAAAGACAAATAATATGATATCACATCTCAGAAAAAATGCAAGCCTTTTTTTTATTTTTTGATTACTTTTTGATTACTTTTTGTCCACTTTATTTTCTGACCGCTATTTTATCTATTTCGGTTCTTTTCCTTCCATTTCCACATATATTTTATCAATCACCTGTTTTCTATCCGATCGGAGTTCCTTTTATGTTTTCCAGATTAAAATCAAAAAATATTATACGGATCTGTTTTCTTTTCCTCGCGGCTTTCTTTGTGGGAACCGGCGCTGCATTTCTGCATGATCATTTCTTTCCAGCCGCTGTTCCCACCTCTTCTGAAGGCAACTGGGGACTCAGCTTCCAAACGGATGGGGATCCCCCTGTCGGCAATGCCACATTTGACGAGTTGAAAAAATTTGATGCCTTTTACGCACAGGACACCGGCGAAAAGGTAATCTACCTTACTTTCGATGCCGGTTATGAAAATGGAAATACACCGGCTATTCTGGAAGCTCTTACGAAACATCAGGCTCCGGCAACGTTCTTCGTCGTCGGCACACTTCTGGAAAGCAATCCAGAACTTATCAAACAGATCCTCGCTGCCGGTAACACCATCGGCAACCACACCTGGCATCACAAAGACATGTCACAGATTTCTACAATGGAATCCTTTTCTGAAGAAATCCAGACAGTTGAAAAACTGTATCAGCAGATCACCGGACAGGAAATTTCCAGATTTTATCGTCCACCACAAGGCAAATACAGCGAAGCCAACCTGAAAATGGCACAGGATCTTGGCTATCATACCTTCTTCTGGAGTCTCGCCTACGTCGACTGGTATCAGGATAGCCAGCCATCCCACGAAGAGGCTTTTGAAAAGCTGCTTGGGCGGATCCATCCCGGTGCCATCGTTTTACTCCACAGTACGTCCTCTACAAACGCTGAAATCTTAGATGAACTTCTCACCAAATGGGAAGAAATGGGTTATCATTTTGCTTCTCTTGATGACCTTATAAAAGCTACTGCATCTTAGGAATTTTTCTCTGTCACTTTATCGGAGGATTCTCTAATCGATCAGTCCATATTTCTTCATCGCATAAGCAATTCCATCTTCTTCAACGGTCTTTGTAATAAATTCTGTATAAGGTTCCAGCACCTGGTCATGCGCGCCCATCGCAATCGCATGCCCGGCATGCTGGAACATTGCCAGATCATTGCTGCTGTCTCCAAATACATATGACTGATCTCTCGTCATTCCAAAATGCTCCAGTACCCAGTCAATCGCAGTTCCTTTTGTATAGCCCTTCAGGATACATTCAAACGTATTACTTCCACGGTCGATTACTTCCATATCATCTTTGATAAATTCAAAAAATGCTTTTACATCACTTTTTTCATCCGTATAAATAAAGATTTTATCATATGGACATCTTCTCTGTTCCATATAACGCTCGATTCCAAGTCCACGGTTATTCATGTATTTTTTTGTATTTTCCAATCTGTCAAATCTTGAAACTCTTGAAGTGAAATACACATCTTCCGCTCCCTCAAAAATCCCATCAATCTGACATTTTGTCATATAATCAGCGATCTCATCGCCCCTCTTCGGATCCAGATGCTTTTCAAAAATAATTTCTTCATCAAATGTAAAATAAATCCCACATCCACACAAATATCCATCAAATGGAAGTTTTTTCAGTTCCACCGGAACACTGCAGTATGTTCTTCCTGTATTGATAAATAAAAAATGTCCTGCGTCGTGTGCCCTTTTAAGTGCATCTACCGTACTTGCGGGAATCTCTTTTGTAATCTCACTGAGTACGGTCCCATCAATATCAAAAAATAATGCTGCTCTATTCATTCTACCTTTTCCTCCCGGTTATACTCCAATTACACGATACTCATTATACTCATATCTCACCATTATGCGCAACCCTTTTTCATTTTCTGCAAAATATCTGTGATAAATACCATTTTGACTTCTCCATATAAAAGTAATATAATAGATGTTGTACAATTTGAAAAAGGGGTAATAATAATGAATAAAAGAATCGATAAGAAAAAACAGAAAAGAACACTTGAATCAGCAGTAACTGCTACAGCTACATCATCAGCACCGGCTACAGCAACTCCTGTTGTAGAGATAAAAGAAGTTGTAAAAGAAGTCAAAGTACCAGTAGAAGTTCCTGCCAAAAATCCTGCATTCTATGTTCAGTACCAGAGTGCAGAATATACTGTAGCCGCTATCACAGAACGTGTGATCGCTGACTGCAATGCAAAGGGACACGCTGTAGAAAATCCGGAAGCTCTCTCCATTTATCTGAAACCAGAAGATAAAAAAGCATATTACACCCTTGGAGGGTTCAATGGATATATTGAATTATAAAGGAGTATTTTATGGCGCTTAACTTTCAACAGCTTGGAATGCTTGCAAAACTGAAATCCGCATTTTCCACTTTTCAACAGCAGCATCCTAAATTTATGCCTTTTATTCATGCAGTAAAAGGAGATGCATGCCGCAAAGACAGCGTCATCGAAATCTCCGTCAAATCTCCGGAAGGACGGAATTATACCACTAATTTCCGTGTTACCGAAAAGGATTTGGAACTTATCCAGATGCTGAAAGATATGCAGGAAAACCAATAAAGTAAAAAAAGCAGGTAAGAAAGGATAAAATTTCTTACCTGCTCTTTTTCTATCTTACTTTAGCATTTCTTTGCTAATACAAAGGAATGGCCTTCCATTTTTATTGCCTGAAGGCTGACTTTTTTACCGGTATATAAATCCATATACTCTCCCTCTTCTTCGATCCAGGCTGTCCGGTCCTCTTCTGCGAAATTAAAAAGTGCTGTCATCTGCTCGCCCTCCAGTTCCCGCACAACTCCAAGGATTCCATTTTCCCAGGTATCAAGCGTCCAGACATTTGCCGATGCGTCAAATACTTTTTCCTTACTTCGGATGGATCTAAGTTTTCCAATTCCATCAAACAGTTCTTTTTGTACCGTTCCTTTTCTCTTTCGTCCGCCTGCCAGCTTCCAGTCAAATTTTCCTCTGTGGATATACCTGGAATCAACCCGTTTTTCCGGATCATTTTTATAAGTATAATCATTTACCTGACCAATCTCATCTCCACTGTAAAGCATTGGAATTCCGGATTGCACCATCATATATGCATGCAGCATCAGATCAAATCTGACTGCTCTTTTTTTCTTTTCTTCATTTTGTTCAAATCCGGCACTTTCAATTCCACACATGGAAGCTGTCGTTGCACAGAATCTGGCATCTCCTGTTATCGGATCTTCATTATAAAGTTCCCCGCGGCTCACACTTTCTGCGATCTTTCCCGTGAAGAAGTCATTCAGATATCTTTTGTGTGGGACTTCCTGCATTCCCCAACCAGAAAGAGTCTGGAAATCCAATCCCCATCCAATATCATCATGACATCTGAGGTAATTTAAGAAAGTATACTCTTTCGGAAGGTTGTTCATAATATCAAGCTGCATCCGTAAAAGTCTGGTATCTCTCGTCGCAACCGTATTCCATGTAGTAGCCATCATGGTTACATTATAAAGCATATGACATTCCGGCTTTTCTATGGTACCAAAATAAGGAACTACTTTTTCCGGTTCCATCACGACTTCCCCTAATAATACAACCGACGGACACACAATCTCCCCGATCATACGCATCATCCTGACTATCGTGTGTACCTGTGGAAGATTTCTGCAGCTTGTCCCCATTTCCTTCCAGATATAAGGAACTGCATCGATCCGCAGAATGTCAATCCCCTGATTGACCAGGAAAAGGAAATTATACATCATTTCGTTAAACACCCTCGGATTCTTATAATTCAGATCCCACTGGTAAGGATAAAAGGTAGTCAACACGTAGTGTCCGATTTCAGGAAGCCAGGTGAAATTCCCCGGTGCAGTTTCTGGAAATACCTGTGGCACTGTTTTCTCATATTCTCTGACATAGTTTTCATTGTCACAGAAAAAATACCGGCTCATATATTCGCCTTCACCCATTCTTGCCTTCTGTGCCCATTCATGATCTTCGGAAGTATGGTTCATTACAAAATCCATACACAGATTCATGTCTTTTTCGTGGCAGGCTTCAGCCAGATCTGCAAGGTCTTCTATGGTTCCAAGTTCCGGCTTTACTTTTCTGAAATTCGCAACCGCATAGCCTCCATCGGATCTTCCCTTTGGCGAATCGAGAAACGGCATCAGATGAACACAGTTTACACCACATTCTTCCAGATACTTAAGCTTTCCTTTGACTCCTCTTAAATTTCCGGCGAAATTATCAATATACAGCATCATTCCAAGCATGTTTTTTTTTCGATACCACGCCTGATCCTTTTCCTTCTCCAGATCTCTCTTTCGAAGTTTCGTATTTCTTGCATGATAGTAATTCTGCATCTGTTCACAGAGCTCTGCAAACATTGCTTCATTATCATATAATTCCATATAGAGCCAGCGAAGCTCATCCATATGCTTCGCCAGTCTCTTTTCAAAAATATCATTTGTTTTTCTCATTTTTACTCGACCATTTCCAGATAAATCTGATATGCTTTGTACTCACCAAATTCAAGCGGCATCGGAATTCCAACTTCCATCAGCGCCTCTGCCGGATAAATTTTTCCGGTATTTGAATCTTTATAGAATTGTCCGGCACACAGACCTTTCATTTTTACATAATTTACTGTCATGTTTCCATGGATTTCAAGCATAACTACATTTACAAGTACTTCTTTCCCATCTTCTGATACAAATTCCCATGCGCCGATTTCTTCTGCGAATGGATTACTCAGTCGATAGTAAAGTCCATTTTGTACAAGCTGTGCATATTTTTTGTATTCTACTATCTGTTCCCTGATCTCTCTGCGCTCTTCATCTGTCATTTTCGCCGGATCCAGTTCATAACCGAAGGTTCCTGCCATGGCACAGACACCTCTTGTATGGAGCGATGTCTTTCTTCCTGTCTGATGATTCGGAACTGCAGATACGTGAGATCCAACTGCAGATACCGGATACCCAAAGGATGTTCCGTATTGGATCCTTACACGATCCACTGCATCGGTATTGTCACTGCACCAGATCTGTGGTGTATAATACAGCATTCCCGCGTCAAAACGACCTCCACCACCACTGCAGCCTTCGATCAGAAGGTCTGGATAGTGGCTTATAATACGCTCCAGGAAATCATAAAGTCCAAGCATGTAGTCATACTGCACACTGCCCTGTTCTTCTGCTGTCATAGAATATACTTCTGCCATACTTCGGTTCATATCCCATTTTACATATTCGATATTTCCCTGATCGAGCACCTGACACATCTGCTCATAAACAGCATCCACAACTTCTTTTCTCGAAAAATCAAGGAGCAGCTGGTTTCTTCCTTTTACCGGTTTTCTTCCCGGAATCTGAATTGCCCAGTCCGGATGTTCACGGTAAAGATCACTGTCTTCATTTACCATCTCCGGCTCAAACCAGAGCCCGAATTTAACACCTAACGCATTGATCCTGCTGATCAGGTCACCAAGACTTCCCTGCAGCTTTTCTTCATTAACCTTCCAGTCGCCAAGTCCACTGTTGTCATCATTTCGACTTCCAAACCATCCATCGTCCAGTACAACCATATCGATTCCCAGATCCTTTGCCTGCTCGGCAAGATGATAGATATCTTCTCCCGTAAAATCAAAATAGCATGCTTCCCAACTGTTGATCAGTACCGGTCTTACTTTTTCTTTATATTTTCCGCGACACAGATTTTTACGGATACATCTCTGCAGATTCTGGGAAAGCTTTTCAAGTCCCTGATTGCTGCAAGTTAAAATAACTTCAGGGATCACAAATTCCTCTCCTTTTTTCAGTGGATAAGAAAACTGTTCTTCCTGCAGTCCCATCTGCATTCTTGTCTGCCCGAACTGATCCTTTTCTACTTCTGCTTTAAATCCTCCGCTGTATACAAAAGACATTCCATAACAGGTACCGGCATCTTCTGTCGTTTCTTTTTCTGCCAGTATCAGCATCGGATTGTACTGATGGCTGGATGTTCCTCTGCGGCTTCCAATTACAAAAGCTCCATGTCCTACCGATGTTCTTTGCATATTTCTTTCCATCGCATGGCGGCCGTAAAATGAAATCACATCAAACTCACCGTGAAGGAAATCAATACAGGCTGCCTGTGCTTTTGTCAGTCTGATTTTATCTTCTTCTGTATTGATCACTTTTGCACTTCTTGTGATCACATCATACTCCGGAAGAACTCCATAAAGTAATTCTACCTGTAATCCTGTCACCTGATCTTTCATATAAATGATCAGAGTCTGGGCTTCCTCTTCGGCAGCATAAACTGCCGGAAGTCCCTTCAAATTGTATTTTCCATCACAAATCTCATATCCCTGATATCTTAAATCGCATCCCAAAGAACCATCTGCATTTACAAGATCAAGCACCGGACTCCTGAAATCTCCTGTCAGTCGACACGGAAATTCCTGCGGCAGCACATCAAGGGAATATGTTCTGTCATTTCCTGTATCATGCGGATTTCCTGAGAAGCCACGGTCTGCATAGGTCAGAAGATAGTCCATAACTCCATCTGTCTTTCTTCCATAATATAAATGCAGTAAAAATCCATATGCATCAATTTGCATCTGATACGTTGTATTTTGGGTATGTAATGTAAATGTTTTTGCTTTCTCGTTGTATATGATTCCCATATTCTTCTCCTTAAGCTTCTGTCAAATTTATTTTACTGCGCCATTTACAACACCGTTCAGAATCTGTTTCTGACAGATCAGATAGAAAATCAAAATCGGAAGCAGTGCCAGTAAATAGGATGCAAATGCAAGATTATAATTGGTTCCAAATTGTGTCTGGAATGTCATCTGTGCAAGTGGCAGTGTGTTCACATCACTACCTGCCAGAATTACAAGTGGTGTCATAACATCATTCCATGTACCAAGTGCTGTAAGTACCGCTACTGTTGCATGCATCGGTTTCATGATTGGGAAAATAACGCTCCAGTAAGTTTTCCAGGTTGTTGCCCCGTCTACATGTGCAGCCTCTTCCAGTGCCAGCGGAATATTTTTCAGATAACCGGAGTATAAGAGCACATTCATCGGCATATAAAATACAAGATAACACAAAATAACACCGAAAATATTGTCAATTCTCATCTGTGCTGTCTGCTTCACAAGTGGCATCATCAAAATTGCAAATGGAACAAACATACCGCTTACAATATAAAGATAGGCTACTTTGTAAAATTTACTGGTACTTTTACTTCTTCCGATCACATAACCGATCATAGAATGAATCAGAATGGAAAGAACTACCGTTACAATCGTTATCAGCACACTGTTGCCCAGTGAATGCCAGAAATCTGTTACACGCATTGCTTCTGCAAAGTTAGAAAAGCTCCAGCTTTTTGGCAGTGATAAGATTCCGGAAATACTGTTTGTCATTTCCGACGGTTTCTTAAATGCAATCACAACTGTAAGATAAAGAGGAAAAATAACGGTTACAAGACCCAGAATCAATAAAATTGTGATTGGCCAGTTTACTCTTTCTTTCACCTTTACTTTCATTATAACTGTTCCTCCTTATTTCCCAAAAAGTTCATCTGTAATACAGAGATCACAACGATCACTACAAAGAACACAACTGCATTGGCACTCTGGAACCCAAACTGTCCTCCGGCCATACCATTGTTATAAATCAAAAATGAAATTGATTCTGTACTCTGCGCCGGACCTCCTTTGGTAAGAGCCATGATCTGATCAAATACCATCAGAAAATTCTTCATGCAAAGTACCATATTGATGGTAAAGAATGGAAGGATCAGTGGAAATGTCAGATTCTTGAATTTTTTCCATCCGGTCGCTCCATCAAGAGAACCTGCTTCGTATACATCCTCCGGTACCGTCTGAAGTCCGGAAATATAAATAATCGTATTCATTGCAACAGACTGCCATGCACATACAATTACGATCGCAACCCATGCCCATTTTGAGCTTGCCAGGATACTGTCACCTTTTCCGCCCATCATTTTTACAACTGCCGGAAGAATATAAGTGAAAAAGTAATTGAAAATATAGCCCACTACAAGTGCTCCTAAAATATTTGGAACGAAATACATTCCTCTGAGTGCACTTTTAAATTTAATTTTACTGTTTAATCCAAGAGCTAAAACAAGACTTAACACATTTACAACTATTGTTGCAACAATTGCAAGCTTGAATGTAAACAGGTAGGATTTCCCGACTCTTGCATCAGTAAATAAGTCTGTATAATTCCGAATACCTACCCAGTCAAACTCGCCATATCCTCGAAAATTTGTAAAACTATAAATAACACCTTTAATAAGTGGCAGCGTATTAAAGCAGAAAAACAACGCAAGTATCGGTATCGTAATCAGTAAAAATGTCCGCTCTCTGCCATTCATCCTTTTCAATTTATTCATGATCTGTATCCCTCCTACTTGCCTGCTTCATAATCTTCCATCATACGAATGATATCCCTGTTATATCTGATCCAGTCTTTGTCAAATTTTTTCAGGAATGCGTCAACATCCTGGTTTATGAGAAATGTCTGGATTTGTGCATCGACTGCCATTTCTGACGGATAATAGTGATCCTGGTAATCCGCCATACGGTTATCCTGAATATATGGTTTCATATCTTCCAGTTCCGGAGCTAATGCAAAATCTTCGTCTTTACAAGGCACCGCATTCTGTGCATCTAAGTATGACTGGATACTATCATGATCCATCAAGAAATCAAGTACTTCATATGCCGCTTCTTTATTTTCACATGCATCCATCACGCAGAACTGAAGGTCTACTCCTGAATTTAATACATTGTCCTCTTCAGAATCATTAGCCGGCATAACAAAGGATCCGATTTTCATATCCGGATTTACAGATTTGATCTGCGGAATTGCATAGCTTCCGATTGTATACATCGCTGATTCACCATTTGCAAATGCAGTACATGCATCGTTGTATCCGTATCCAAACGGTCCATCTTCACCATAATTTAACAATTCAAGCATTTTTTCTGCCACTTGCGGATATTCTTTGGAGAAAGTTGTTTCTCCCTTATTCACCTGCTGACAAACATCGGATGGTGCAAGTCCGACTGCAAGTGCATTCCAAGGTGCAAGGCAGGTCCAGGTATCTTTATATCCAAAATAAAGTGGCTGGATTCCTTCATTCTGAATCTCCTCGCAAAGAGAAATAAATTCATCCCAGGTCTGCGGAATCTCCCATCCATGTTCCGCAAACATATCTTTGTTATAGAGCACTCCTGCCGCATTTGCCACATACGGAAGCCCATATGTTCCTTCTGTCGGAACAAACTCCAATCCTTCAATAATATCCAGATAAGCAGGTTTTACTTCACTAAGTCCTTCATAATCTGAAAGGTCAGCCAGTATTCCTGAATCAACAAAATACGAATAATTGATATCTCCTCCGATTCCGATAATATCCGGATAATCTTCTCTGATAAAACGTGTTTTCAAAATTGTTGTCGCATCATTTGGGGAAGATATTTTTAAATGGATATCATCATGTGTCTCATTAAATTCTTTTTCGAGCTGTTCAAATATATCTACCGCCTCTGGTTTATACTGAACAAGTTCAATTTCCACTTTTCCGCTTTTTGGATTTTGCTGACATCCCTGTAATACAGCTGATGCCATCAGAATACAGGACATTCCCAAAACAATTGCTGCTCTTTTCCTTCTCATTTTTTCTCCTTCCTCACAGGTATATTCGTTTTTAGTTACCACTCGATATATCAAGTACTTTCTTTATAGTTGTATTATAACATACCATTATGCGACTAAAAATATCATTGCATTTGAAGTTTTATTCCAAAATGCTATTATTTTCTTCTTTTTTGCTAAAGGTATAGCATTTTGGTATATTTTAGTTGCAATCTATTTATTAAATCAGTAGAATAAATATATATATCAACTGACTTAACATCTGCTAAACATCATTTTTCACGGCAGAGCACCTATGAGAAAGGAATTATTATGAAAGAACTTATGTTTTCAGTATTTCCAAGCGAGAATTTTGTCGATCTTGGATTGTATCAGTTTGGTTACGAACAATGTGAACCGGCGCATAGTTTTGGTCCTGCCGTCCGTAATCATTTTCTTTTTCACTACATTATCTCCGGCACCGGAATTTTAATGGCAAATGATTCTCACGGTGTCACACAGACCTATCACGTAAAAAGTGGCCAGGGCTTTATGATTTTCCCCGGTCAGATCAATACTTATATCTCTGATGAAAAACTCCCATGGGAATATACATGGATTGAATTTGACGGACTACGTGCAAAGGAAACCATTGAACTTTCCGGACTTAGTTTGGATAATCCGATTTATAAAGCTACTTCTAAGGATCTGCGTGAAATACTGAAAGAAGAACTTCTCTATATTGCAAGTCACGGAGACGCTACACCATTTCACCTGATCGGGCATCTCTATCTTGCAATTGATGCTCTTATTCGTTCTACTTCCATCATGCAGACATCAAAAATCAGCCGTCTTCAGGATTTTTATATCCATGAAGCCCTATCTTATATAGAGCAGAATTTCCAAAACGATATTTCTGTCGAAAACATCGCTGCTGTATGCGGATTAAACCGCAGTTATTTCGGAAAAATATTCAAAGACGGAATTGGAAAATCTCCTCAGGAATTTTTGTTGAATTATAGAATGATTAAAGCTGCTGAATTATTAAAACTGACAAAGCTTTCCATTAAAGATGTAGGTAATGCAGTCGGTTATCCCAACCAATTACATTTTTCCAGAGCATTTAAAAATATTTATGGAATATCGCCAAGAGACTGGCGTAATCAGAACAGACTTAAACAATAATAGAAAAAGAATGCTGCAGTTCAGACTGTGCATTCTATTTTTATTATTTAATATGTAATAATAAAGAATGTGCCTAGGCTCGTAGTGCCTTTTATTTAACAGGAAGTTCCTACGGATTTTGCTATGCAATAAAAAAACTGCAAACCCTTACGGTTTACAGCTCCCTTACTTTTTACATATACCTTCAAAACCACATACAAATTTAAATCTTTACTCCATCCATTCTTTACCCTGTCCTACCTTCTTGGTTATGCCCTCGACCGATTAGTAACAGTCAGCTCCATGCATTACTGCACTTCCACCTCTGCCCTATCTACCTTGTCGTCTTCAAGGGGTCTTACAACTTGCGTTGGGATATCTCATCTTGAGGGGGGCTTCACGCTTAGATGCCTTCAGCGTTTATCCCTGCC
>PVMN01003801.1_pt1 | contig 11332 bp, 10 predicted proteins | sample 1853401 | NCBI WGS metagenome assembly PVMN01 (sample SAMN08533510, study PRJNA380276) | Human gut metagenome, whole genome shotgun sequencing project.
GCAGCCCCCAGCACTTCGCCGTGAGGCAGTATAAGAAATACAAGCTCGCCAGCGGAGATGTATGCTCTAAGTGACTTCTTAATCATGGTTTATGTCATGGTTAGTGAAGCAGTCACTTAGAGCATTTTCATTTCAGGAGGTACAGCCATGAGAAACGAGAAAATCACCCCACTGTACGAACGATTGAGCCGCGATGACGAGTTACAGGGTGAGAGCAATTCCATAAGTCATCAAAAGCAGATGTTAGAGGAGTTTGCACGTCGGAATAACCTGCCCAATCCCCGGCATTTTACCGATGACGGTGTATCGGGAACCCGTTTTGATCGCCCCGGATTCCTGGCGATGATGGAGGAAGTTGAGGCGGGGCGTGTAGAGGCCATTGTCATCAAGGACATGAGCCGCCTGGGGCGTGACTATCTGAAGGTCGGTCAGGTCATGGAGATTTTACGGCAGCGCGGCGTCCGGCTGATCGCCATTAACGACGGTGTGGACAGCCTGAAAGGCGACGATGATTTTACCCCCTTCCGCAACATTATGAACGAGTTTTACGCCCGCGACACCAGCCGGAAAATCCGCTCCGTGTTCAAGTCCAAAGGTATGAGCGGCAAGCATCTGACCGGCACCGTCATTTATGGCTACCTGTGGGACGAAAAGCGGGAACACTGGCTTGTGGACGAAGAAGCCGCCGAGGTGGTACGCCGTATCTTTTCTCTGACGATGGAGGGCTACGGTCCCTATCAAATCTCCAAGCTGCTGTCCGAAGCAAAGGTTGAAATTCCCGCTGTCCATCTGGCACGCTTTGACGAAGGAGTAAACAGGACGAAGCCAGTCAAAGACCCCTACGGCTGGGGTTCGTCCACCATTGTGAGCATTTTGAAAAAGCGTGAGTATTTAGGTCATACGGTTAATTTCAAGACCCGCAAGCACTTCAAGGACAAGAAAAGCCACTATGTTGACGAAAGCGAATGGACAATTTTCGAGAATACCCATGAGGCCATCATCGACCAGGAAACCTTTGACAATGTGCAGCGCGTCCGGGGAAACGCCAGACGCTACCCGGACGGCTTTGGGGAGGCATATCCCCTGACTGGCCTAATGTACTGCGCCGACTGCGGCGGCAAGATGTATGTTCACCGCACCTATAACGGTAAGCGTGTTCCTCAGTACACTTGCGGCCAGTATGGCAAATACCCTATCGGCTCCCTTTGCCCCACACAGCACCGCATCAAGGCCGAAGCTGTTCTGACCCTGATTGCCGATATGCTCCGGACCATCGCGGAGTATTCCAGGAATGACCGGGCCGAGTTTATCCGCACTGTCCAGGAAACGCAGGCCGCCCAGCAGACCGCCGACATCTCTAAAAAGCGGAAACGGCTGGCTGCCGCCCAAAAGCGGGCCGGAGAACTGGAACGGCTGATTTGCAAAATCTATGAGGACAACGCCCTGGGCAAGCTGCCGGACGCCCGGTATGAGGCCCTGGACGCACAGTACGCCAAAGAGCAAGACGCCCTCAATGCGGAAATCACAGAGTTGGAAAAAGCCGTTACCGGCTATGAGCAGAGCCGGAAATCTGCGGAGAAGTTTATTGCCCTGATTGACAAGTACGAGAATTTCGACACGCTGACAAACACCATGCTCAACGAGTTTGTAGAGAAAATCCTTGTCCATGAGCGCGCCCGGAAAGGCAGCCAGGACACCACGCAGGAGGTTGAAATCTACTTCAACTTTGTGGGCCGGTATATCCCGCCCGCCTTGCAGCCGGTTCCCCTGACCCCGGAGGAACAGGAAGAACTGCGGAAGAAGGAGGAGCGCAAAGACCGGCTTCACCAGAACTACTTACGCCGTAAGGCAAACGGCAAGCAGAAGGAATGGGAAGAACGCTACACCGCCAAACGCAAGGCCCAAGTGGAGGCGGCAAAGGCCGCGATCCGGGCTGAGGACATGGAGAAAGGCATTTTTACCACCATCAGCCAGTTACCCAGGCAGGAGCCGCGCAAGGCCACCTTACCGGCCAGCGCCGCAGTTTAACCATCACAGTGCAAAGGAGGACAAACATGAACGAATTGACTTACACCCGCTGCGGGGATTACTACATCCCCGACCTGAAACTTTCCGAGCAGCCGGAGGCCCCCATCGGCAAGTATGGCCGTATGCGGCAACGCTACCTGAAGGAACACCGGCCAGGACTTTACAGCAGCCTGATCTTGAGCGAAATGCTATACCCGCACCTGTTGGAGATTGACCGGGCGGCGCGGGAGCGCATAGACGCCATGCTGCCCCGCATGATGGAGGCGGCGGGCGTTACCGAGGAACTGAAAGCCCGCGACCCCATGCGCTGGGTGGGGTTGATGAACACGCTGAAGGCGCAGGCGGAGGAAATTATATTGGATGAATTAATTTTATAAACAAGAAGCAGCAGAAATTATTCTGCTGCTTCTTGTTTATAGATTGGCATAAAAACGGTGAGCCTAAACTAACACTTTTCTCTTGCATTTTTATTTCCTATGTGGTATAGTGAATAGCGTAAGCTAACCTAATTAACTTACAGGAAGGTTTTTATATGCCGAGAGATAAGACAGATACACATAATAAATTGCTCCCATGTATTAAGCAGGAATTTTTAGAGCATGGATATGAGAAAGCGTCTATGCAAAATATCGCAAGACGAGCAGGAATTACTGCTGCGGGGATATATCGCCATTTTCCAAGCAAAGAGGCTATGTTTACTGCAATGGTAGAACCAGTAACGAGTGATTTTTTGAAGATGTGCGATGTTTCTATGGAAGAAACATATTCTCGACTTAGTGACGATGATTTCCTCAAAAATTTTAACGAGTTCAGAACGGGAAAAAACAGGGAATCTATTAACTTTATGTATGACAATTATGATGTTTTTCGATTATTACTTGTTTGTTCAAAAGGTACACCTTATGAATCTTTTCAGGAGCGTCTTGTGGAAATCGAAATGCAAGGAATTATTGATTTGTTTGGCGTACTTGAAAAGCGAGGGCTTCCTCATAAAACAGTAACAGATAATGAACTTCATATATTGTGTACCACATTTGTCACCGCTCTTTGTGAAACAATTAAACATGAATATACAAGAGAACAGGCATTGAAGCATTTGGACTTCATCGGTAAAATGCTTTACCCTGGTATGCAAGAAGTCCTTGGCTTCTGAAAATTACATAATAAATGACTGCACTGAATTTTAGGGCGTTATCGTCCTAAAATTTTTCTGTTTTATGGGTTAGTTAATGCTAACCAAAATCATTAGCTTATATAGGAGGGATGGACTATGAAAGTAAAGGGTAGCTTGTATTGGATTTATTCTTTTATAAGCGGATGTAAAGGCAAAATGTTGGTAGCTATTCTATTGGCTGTGATTGGGGTATTGTGTGGAATGGCACCCTATTTTGCGCTCGCAGGAATTTTGTCGGGATTGATCCAAAACACTTTAACGGCAGAACGCATCTTTTGCTATGTGGGAATTGCTGTGTTAGGCGAGACTCTTAAAATGTTGTTTAATACAGTTTCCTCTTTGAAAGCTCACAGGGTAGCTTATCATATCTTAGGGAATATTCGATGCAAACTGGCTGAGAAAATGATGCGTGTTCCTATGGGAGTTATGGTTGATACCCCATCAGGTAAGTTGAAAGCGATGGTTGTAGATACTGTTGACAAATTGGAACAGCCCTTAGCTCACATGTTGCCAGAGATCACAGCAAATGTTTTCACACCGCTTTGCATTATTATTTTACTTTTCATTTTGGACTGGCGTATGGCACTGGCCTGTATGATTGTGATTCCTATTGGCGTTTTACTCTTAATGGGGCAAATGAAAGACTATAAGAATAGATCTGATAGATATATTGAAGCCAGTAGCAACATGGACAGCTCTTTGGTTGAGTATGTCAATGGGATTGAAGTAATCAAGACTTTCAGCCAAACAGGGAAATCATTCCAAAAATTCTCTGATTCTGTTAAGAATTACCATGATACGACATTGGATTGGTGGAAAAATACCTGGCTATATTCAGCACTTGGTTTAACAGTAATTCCTGCTACCCTTGTGGGAGGTATTCCCGTTGGAGCGTATCTTCTTATGCAAGGAAGTATCAGTTTTTCTATTTATATTACATGCCTTATTTTATCCCTTGGAATTGCCGGTCCGCTGATTCAAGCAACGTATTATGCTGATAATTTTGCTGTTGTTGATGCCAGTATCCGGCAAGTAGGAAATTTTCTTGATGAACAAGAACTGGTGCGGCCATCAAAAGAAGTTTTGCTAACAGATGATGGCTTTCATTTTGAGCATGTTTCATTCGGATATGATAAAAAAGAAGTGCTGCATGATATAACCTTTTCCCCTGTGCCGGGTGGAAAAACGGCCATAGTAGGGCCATCTGGTTCAGGTAAGTCAACCATAACAAAATTGATGGCGGGCTTTTGGGATGTAACAAGCGGTCATATCATTTATGGATGCCAAGATATTCGCAATATTCCAACAAGCCAGTTAATGAAACATATTAGTTTTGTGTCACAGGATAACTTCCTTTTCAATATTAGTATCAAGGAAAACATCCGAATGGGAAACCCTTGTGCTACCGATGAGGAAGTCCTTGCCGCAGCAAAAGCGGCCAGATGTGATGAGTTTATCCGCAAAATGGAATATGGATACGATACTTTGGTCGGAGATGCAGGAGGAAAGCTCTCTGGCGGAGAAAGACAACGCATCACGATAGCCCGCGCAATATTAAAGCCAGCAGATGTTGTAATTCTGGATGAGGCAAGTGCCTATGCCGACCCAGAAAATGAGGTGTATATTGAAGAAGCTATAAATGAGTTGGTAAAAGACAAAACTCTTATTGTAGTTGCCCATCGTCTGGAAACGATTGAAAATTCAGATAAGATTGTTGTTGTAGATCAAGGAAAGATTGTAGCTGAAGGAACACAAAGCGAATTATTAAAAAATTGTGCTCTTTATAAGCGGCTGTGGAACGAGACAATATTAACTTCAGAGCGGAAAAGAGGTGAGTGCAATGCTTGAAACCATGAAACGAATTTTGACTATGGCGGGCAAATATCGCCACAAAGTTACAATAGGAATTATCATCAGCCTATTGCACTCCTTCTTTTCCGCAATGGACTTATTTGCCATACTTTATATTTCTTTTTCTATCAATACCCTTACCCAACAGAAAATTGGAGTTGCTGCTGCGATTTTACTTGTGGGCCTTACAGGTAAGATTATTTGTAAGTATCAGATAACTGAACATATATCTGGTTCCAGCTACGATGTCTTTTACGAAAAGCGTTTGGAGGCTGGTGAAAAATTAAAGAGAGTGCCGATGGGTTATTTCAGCGAAAAGAACCTCGGTGAAATCCAGATGGCAATGACTACAGATATGAATGCTTTGGAATCCTCGGCAATGTCTGTTGTAGAAAACATTTTGGGCAGCCTGATTTATGCTGCAGTTTGTACTTTAGTATTGCTTCTTTTTAACTGGAGAATAGGGCTTATTACATTAGCGGGCCTTGGAATCGGAATTCTTTTGCTCCGTGTCGTTCAAGAAAACGCAAAAAAAGTAATGCCAGTACGTTTTCAGGCTCAGGAAGAAATGACAGAGAAAACGTTGGAATTTATACAGGGCAATATGGTTATGCGCCTTTTTGGAACAGGGCGGGATGGTTTGAACAGAGTAAAAGAAGCATTCCATAAAAAACAGGAAGCAGACATTCGTCTGGAAAATACAGCGGTCTGGCCAATCAGCTTTTACAGATACATATTTCGACTGGCGAGCTGTGGAGTAGTATTGATTGCCGCATTGCTCTATGTAAGACAAGAAATGACATTTCCTATTTGTGTTATGTTCCTTTTTGCGGCTTTTCTTGTTTACTCACAGATGGATGGACTTGCCTCTAATATTGCTCTGCTACGAATTGTAGATACTGCTCTTAGTCAAGTTGAGTCCGTATTGGAAATTCCGGAGATGTCAGGTAATGACACCATAGATAAAATACAGAATTATAATATTGAACTTCATAATATATCCTTTGGCTATGAAAATCGTCCCATCATTCAGAATGTCACATTAAAAATCCCAGAACATCGAGTAACGGCTATTGTAGGACCGTCTGGCTCTGGAAAAACGACTCTATGTAATTTGATTACAAGATTTTGGGATGTGCAGCAAGGCGAAATTATGATTGGTGGCAAAAATATCAAAGAAATAGAGTTTGAGGAATTGATGAAACTGATGAGCATCGTGTTTCAGAAGGTGTACCTGTTTCACGATACTATAGAAAACAATATAAAATTTGGGAAACCTACTGTCACGCATGAAGAAGTTGTTGAAGCGGCACGTCGAGCATGCTGCCATGAATTTATCGAAAAATTACCAAATGGATATCAGACAATTATTGGCGAAGGTGGTTCAACACTATCTGGTGGTGAAAAGCAACGTATTTCTATTGCTAGAGCAATCTTAAAGGATGCTCCTATTATCATTTTGGATGAGGCCACATCCAGTGTTGATCCTGAAAACCAGCACGCATTATTGACAGCTATCAACGAACTAACATGTGGAAAAACGCTGATTATCATTGCCCACCGGCTTTCCACAATCAAGGATGCCGACCAAATTATCGTTCTGGATAACGGGCATGTTGTCCAACAGGGGACACATGAAACATTGCTTCAACAGGATGGCATTTACCGTAGGTTTGTAAAAATACGGCAAACGGCATCCTCTTGGAAAATATAAACAAAATAAGAAAGGGTTTAGGTAAGCATTATGGAAAACAACAAACTGAAAGTCAAAGACTTGGTGAACATCGGTATTTTTTCGGCACTGTATATGGTGATCTCAATGATTGTTATGATTCCCGTTGGAATTGCACCAATTCTATGGTTGATCTGGCCCGGTATTGCGGGGCTTTTCGGCGGAGCATTTTTTACACTTTTGATGACCAAGGTTCCGAAGCAAGGCGCAGCATTGATTCTTGCAATTATTACTGGGCTTTTGTATTTTGCAACAGGTGAATGCACTTGGGTTATCATCGTCACTTTTGCAGTTGCCGGAATTCTGGGCGAAGCTGCAAGAAAGGTATTGGGTTACAAATCATTCAAAGGCATTGCCCTGGCTGGCGGATTTACCGCCTTTGGTTTTATTGGTTCTCCCCTGCCTATGTGGTTATTTCAAGATGCCTACATGAAGTCTATCGAAGAAATGGGTATGGGCGTTGAATATGTAGAGGGGTTACAGTCTATGATCTCTGCCGGTTCTTTCATTGGTATGTTAGCAGTTGCATTTGTCGGCGGTTTGATTGGTACTTTGGTTGGACGCTTGATGTTGAAAAAGCACTTTGAAAAGGCAGGCATCGTTTAATGGGTACAATAAGAAAGGGTATCTTAGTCCTCGACCCAAGGACTAAGATACTCCTGCTACTCGGCATCAATATATTTGTCTTTACAAATAGCCATGTATATGCAGAAATGCTGGTTGTTGCGGCATTGGTAATCCTTTTATTGCTTTGTGGAGTTTATAAAACGGCGCTGAAAAGTACCATTACATATATTGTACTGCTTGCAATAAAATGTTGGATTTTACCGTTTTGCCCGGAAATAATTATGACTTCACTAAATATCGTAGTTATTACGTTTCGGAAGCTGCTCCCCTGTGTAACATTAGGGGCTTTATTGGTTCAAACAACCCCGATACGCTTGCTTATGCACGCCATGCAAAAATGGCACTTGCCACAGGCAGTTATTATCCCGCTTGCAATTACGGTACGATATTTTCCTACTTTACACGAAGAACAACAAGCTATCAGCGATGCGATGAAATTGAGAAATGTACATGGTGTTTTTCAAAAATTGGAGTATATCTATGTACCGCTCATGTTATCAGCCTCGACAACAGCAGATGAATTAAGTCAGGCTATTACTGCGCGTGGTATAGATAATCCACGCCCTAAAACCTGTGCAGTATCTATGCGGTTCCATATACAGGATTATGTACTCTGCTTTGTCGCTATTGTACTTGTTATTATTGCTTTTGTGTTGCTTTAAGAAGGGGGGATTTTATGATAACATTTGAAAACCTGTCATTTTCCTATGGAAATACAGGTGAAGAACAGTTAAATTCCCTTGATCTGCAAATAAAAAAGGGGGAATTTGTCCTTCTCTGTGGAAGAAGTGCCTGCGGTAAGACAACTGCAACCAAGTGCATCAACGGATTGATTCCGCATTTCACAGAAGGAAAATATTCTGGCTCTGTTGTTGTTAAAGAAAAAGAAATTGCCAAAACACCAGTTTATGAAATATCAGAAGATGTAGGCTCAGTTTTTCAAAATCCTAAAACTCAATTTTTTAATCTTGACTCTGATAGTGAACTGGTTTTTGGCATGGAAAATTTAGGAATAGAGCCAAACAAAATAAATGCCCGTGTTCAAGAAGTAGCTCACGGTCTTAAGATTGAAAATCTGTTGGGTCGAAGTGTTTTTGGCCTTTCTGGTGGCGAAAAACAGATACTTGCTCTCGCTTCTATTTATGCCGTAAATCCGGATATTTATGTCCTTGATGAACCAACGGCAAATATTGATAAAGATGGAATTGACCGGCTGCATGAAATTCTTCTCAAATTGAAGCAAATGGGTAAAACGATTGTGATCTCAGAACATCGCTTATATTTTCTCATGGATTTAGTGGATAAGGCTGTTTATATTGAACACGGCGTTATTCAGAAAGTATATACAGGCGATGAATTTCGTGCGTTAGCGGATTCAGAACGTATTAGGCTTGGATTGCGCTGCTTTACCTTGGACAACGAAAAAGATGAGGTGCCTACAAAGTGTAATTCAGGCATATTGGAGATTGATAATTTATCCGTGAGCTATAAAAATAGAACCATTTTCAGCAACGCATCTTTTGCAGCGGCTCGCGGGGATATCATTGCAGTTACTGGACGCAATGGAAGTGGAAAGTCCGCTTTTCTGCGTGTGCTTTGTGGGCTTATGAAAGAAAAAGCAGGAAGAATTGTGTTTGATGGAAAGCCATATCCATATAAGAAGCGCCGAGAACTGTGTTACATGACAATGCAGGATGTTGTCCATCAGTTATTTTCGGATAGTGTATGGGAAGAATTTTCTCTTCTCAATAAAACTGTCGATGAACAGGAAATCACGAAAATTCTAAGACGACTGGACTTATTGGATTACAAGGATAAACATCCTATGACACTCTCTGGAGGTCAAAAGCAGCGGCTTGCTCTGGCAGTAGCAACTCTTGCAAATAAAGATATTATGATTTTTGATGAGCCGACTAGCGGCTTGGATTATGGGAACATGATCAAAGTCTGTGAACTTATCAAAGAGTTATCTTCCAATAGAATAGTATTTGTGGCGACACATGATCGTGAGTTAATGGGATTGTTGTGTACTCGGCGAATGGAAATATCAAATGAATCAATCTCTGTTTACGATCTCACGACTAAATAAGGAGGTTCTGATGAAACTCTATGCGTCCGGGGAGGACTATCTGGAAACCATCCTTGTTCTCCAAAAGAAACTCGGTATGGTACGCTCCGTAGATGTGGTCCGGCACATGGAGGTGTCAAAGCCCAGCGTGTGCCATGCGGTGGCTACCTTGCGGGACGGCGGCTTTCTTACAATGGACGAAGATCGCTTTCTCCATCTGACCGATGTGGGCCGCGAGGTTGCCGAAAAAATCTATGAACGCCATTGTTTCTTTACCGAGCAGCTTATCGCCGCAGGCGTTGACCCCAGGATTGCGGAGGCCGATGCCTGCCGGATTGAACACATTATCAGCGATGAGAGCTTTTCACGGCTGAAAGAGGCAGCCGCACAAGAGCAAGAATAAACCGAATAAGACAAGCTATCCTGCCCCGCCAGACGGGGAAAGAAAAAAACCGTTGCAGGGCAGGCAGCTTCGTGCGCCCATAATGGATTTTCCGGGTACTGCGGCGGTTTTGAGTACATCAAGGCCGCCGTTTCTTATGCCCTCAACAAAGGAGTGACGCCCATACGTTGACACGGCGGCTTTAGGAGGGAGCCGCATGAAGCACACTGACCGCCGACAAATTCAGACGATATTTCACTACCGTCAAAAAAAGCCCGGCCACCGGACAGGCCCCGTCTGGCAGCCAGTGCGAAAATTGTCACAATATAACTGAATACCGTGTTTTTTACGCTCGAATAGCTTCATGCTGTCCGGGCGTTTTTTCATACCTATGGGGCCGGAACATCGGGCCAACATGGCCCGAACCCCGTCCCCGGTGCCGTTCCCCGCCGCCCCGTTCAGATTTTCCCGCAAAAATCTGAACGGAGGAAAGGCAGATGGAAGTCACCATCAATTACAACGGACAAGCTGTGGCCGTGGAGGTCACGCTGGAAGTCTATGAATTTCTTGACCGGGCCGATCACAAAGCCGAAAACCTGTCCCATGAGCAGCGGCGGCATTGGGATGGCCGGGAGTTTGACGAATACATAGTTGCCACCGAGGGCGTTGGTATCTACGGCGAAACGCCGGAGGAATACCTTTGCCGCATGGAAACGCTGGGCGAGCTGATGGCCGTCCTGGACACCTGCACCGAGGCCCAGCGCCGCCGGTTCCTGCTCTATGCCCTGGACGGGCTGACCCTTGCGGAGATCGGGACGGTGTGCGGCTGCTCCAAAGTGGCCGTGTATCAGAGTGTGGAGGCAGTCAGAAAAAAATTTATAAAATTCTTTGAAAACAGGCTTAACGAATGACCTGTTTTCGGGCTACCAAGTGAAAGGGATTGTTCCCTTATCCCAGCGGGAGGCGGACAGCGGACAAGCTGCCCGCCTCTCCCATTTTCAGGAGGTAAGCCTATGAAAACCATCAATCTGCGGTGGATTTATCCCCACTACCGGCACGATGAATTTGTGGAGGTCAGCGATGAAGTTTGGGAGGTCATGCGGCAGGCCCAGCGCGAGATGAACAACTATGAGCGCCGGAAGGTCTACCACCGCGCCTGGTACTCTCTGGACGCATATAGCTGGACAGAGAACTATGCGCTGGAACACGGCAGATCGCCGGAGGAAATCCTTTTGGAGCGCGAGGAACGGGCCGCCCATCTGCGGCTGCTGGCCGCCTTGCCGGAGGCCCTGGCCCATGCCACCCCAACACAGGCCCGCCGTGTTCATGCCTACTACATTGCTGGTATCAGGCAGCCGGAAATCTCTCGGATAGAGGGCGTCCACAGCAGCAAGGTTAGCGTTGCTATCCGCCGGGGTCTGCGGAATATGCGCCGCTGCTATGATGGCCTTTTCCAAACAGAGTGAGGGC
>PVMN01003805.1_pt1 | contig 11322 bp, 10 predicted proteins | sample 1853401 | NCBI WGS metagenome assembly PVMN01 (sample SAMN08533510, study PRJNA380276) | Human gut metagenome, whole genome shotgun sequencing project.
GTTCACGAACTTCTCTATGGCCAACTTGTTCCATAAGAGTGACAACTACCGCGGATTCCTGCCACAGGGTGATGGACAGACATTAACCATCAGCGGACAGACCAACGGTAGTTATTACCAGTCATATAGTGTATCGTTCTTTGACCCATGGTTTGGCGGAAAACGTCCGAATTCATTCTCTGTTTCGGCTTTCTACTCCATACAGACAGATATCAGCAGTAACTACTATAACTCAGCTTATATGAATAATTACTACAATTATTACAGCGGTTATGGAAATTATTATGGCGGATATAATAACAACTACGAGTCTTTTTATGACCCCGATAAATCTATCCAGATGTATGGAGCATCTATCGGTTGGGGTAAGCGTTTGAGATGGCCGGATGACTATTTTACCTTGTCAGCCGAACTTTCTTACCAGCGCTTTATTTTGAAAGACTGGAGCTACTTGTATATCAAGTTGAACAACGGAGAATACATGTCAACCGGTAATTGCAACAACCTGAGTTTGAATCTGACTTTGGCACGTAACTCTACGGATAACCCGATTTTCCCGCGTCGCGGTTCTGAATTCTCGGCTTCCGTACAGCTGACTCCTCCGTACTCATTGTTCAGTAACAAGGACTACTCGGTATACGGTAAAGATGATTATGATGAAGCGGCAAGTATGTTCAACTGGATTGAATACCACAAATGGAAATTCAAATCAAAGACCTATACCGCTCTTACAGGAGGTCAGAAATGTCCGGTTATCATGACACGTGCAGAGTTCGGCTTGCTGGGTCACTATAACAAGTACAAGAAATCACCTTTTGAAACATTCTATATGGGTGGTGACGGTATGACAGGCTATAGCACCAGCTACGCTTCCGAAACCATTGCACTGCGTGGTTACGAAAACGGTTCATTGACTCCTTATGGTAGTGAAGGCTATGCTTACGTACGTTTAGGTGCAGAATTAAGATACCCGTTGATGTTGGAAAATTCGACCAGTATCTATGCACTAGGCTTCATTGAAGGAGGTAACGCATGGACAGATGTAAGCAAATTCAATCCGTTCCAGTTGAAACGCTCGGCAGGTGTCGGTGTCCGTATCTTCCTGCCGATGATTGGTATGATGGGTATTGACTGGGCATACGGTTTCGACAAGATTAACGGATCCAGCCAGTATAGTGGAAGCCAGTTCCACTTTATCCTGGGACAAGAGTTTTAATAACTAAAAACAATGTGATTATGAAAAAGGCTATCCTATTATCTCTATTGTTTGTGGCTTGTGTATTCACAGCCAGCGCTCAAAAGTTCGCCTTGATTGATATGGAATATATCCTGAAGAATATTCCTGCATACGAACAGGCGAATACCCAACTGAATCAAGCTTCACAACAATATCAAAGTGAGGTGGAAGCAAAAGCAAAAGAAGCGGAAGCACTTTATAAAGAATACCAGAAAGCCTCGGCTTCCCTGTCGGCCGCACAGAAAACGCAAAGAGAAGAAGCGATTGTAGCAAAAGAAAAGGAAGCAGCCGAACTGAGAAAGAAATATTTCGGTCCCGAAGGAGAAATGGCCAAAAAACAAGAGGCATTGATCACACCAATTCAAGATAAAATCTATGAAGCGGTAAAACAGATTTCAGAGCAAAAAGGATATGCGGCAGTAGTGGACAGAGGCTCCGCCCAAAGCATTATTTTCGCATCTCCAAGCATTGATATCAGCAATGAAGTGCTCTCAAGATTAGGATATTCAAATTAATTTCCTACATTTGCAACCGATAATCCAAATTTGCAATAACTAATAAAAAATAGAACTATGTTGAAAAAAATTGCTTTACTACTTTTACTTATCGCTCCGATGAGTGTATTTGCTCAGAAATTCGGGCATATTAAATCCGCAGATGTACTTACTGTCATGCCGGAATTCACAAAGGCCCAGACCGACATCCAAGCCATGCAGAAACAATACGAGGATGAAATGAAACGTGCAACTGATGAACTGACCAAAAAATATACTGAATATCAACAGGAACAAGCCAACCTTCCTAAGAACATTCAGGAAAGACGCCAGAAAGAATTGCAGGAATTACAGGAAAAAGGAATGCAGTTCCAACAAGATGCACAACAACAGTTGCAGAAATCATACGCTGATATGATGGAACCTATCTACAAGAAAATTGAAGACGCCATCAAAGCAGTAGGCCAGGAAGGTGGATATACTTATATCTTCGATTTGAACAGAACAGAAATTCCCTACGTAAATGAAGCGCAGTCTACAGATGTAACTGCTGCTGTCAAAGCTAAAGTAGGAATCAAATAATTAAGTTAAGGACCTTTACAGGCACGGATTACACAGATTTCACAGGTTTCAGAACCGTGAACATCCGTGTAATCCGTGCCTGTATTATATAGCTATACTGCCATGATCCCATCTATCCTCCCTTCAACCGGTCCCATCGGTGTATTCGACTCCGGCTACGGCGGTCTGACCATTCTGGACAAAATACGCGGACTGATGCCTGAGTATGATTATATCTATTTGGGAGACAGCGCACGCTGTCCGTACGGACCGCGCTCTTTTGAAGTTGTTTACGAATTTACCCTGCAAGCCGTAAGCAAACTGTTTGAACTGGGATGTCCTTTGGTGATATTGGCATGCAACACAGCATCGGCAAAAGCCTTACGCACCATCCAGCAGATCAATCTTCCGGTAATAGACGCTACCCGCAGAGTACTCGGTGTCATCCGGCCTACAGCAGAATGTATAGGAGAAATCACCCGAAGCCGGCACGTAGGTATACTGGCCACAGCCGGTACCATCAAATCCGAATCCTATCTTTTGGAAATACATAAGTTATCTCCCGACATTGTGGTAACAGGAGAAGCCTGTCCCATGTGGGTTTCCTTGGTAGAGAATAATGAATATCAATCGGAAGGAGCCGACTATTTCGTCAAACAACATATCAACCGGCTGCTGGATAAAGATCCGATGATTGACACCATCATATTGGGATGTACCCATTATCCGCTACTACTGGATAAAATAAGGCAATTTACGCCTGAACCTATCCGCATCATTTCACAAGGGGAATATGTGGCCCGGAGCCTGCGAGACTATTTAAACCGCCATCCGGAAATGGACGCACGCTGCGATAAAGGAGGAAACTGCCGCTTCCTCACCACAGAAAGCGAAAACAAGTTTGAGGAATCCGCTTCCATCTTCTTGGGCCGGCAAGACATAAAGGTAAAAAGCATAGCATTGGAATAACTTTCTTCCGGTTTACCTGTTATATATACCATCCATAACGCTTAATTCATGAAGATATGTATACAAATAAAGTAAAGAAGATAGCTGCGGTACACGATCTGTCCGGTGCAGGGCGGGTATCCCTCACCGTCGTTATCCCTATCCTCTCATCCATGGGCTTTCAAGTCTGCCCTCTGCCCACAGCCGTATTATCCAGCCACACCCAATACCCGCACTTCTCTTTCTTGGACCTCACGGACGAGATGCCCAAGATTATCAGTGAATGGAAACAACTTGGCGTACAATTCGATGCTATTTATACGGGCTACTTGGGATCTCCCCGCCAGATACAAATCGTATCCGGGTTCATTGATGATTTCCGCCAGTCCGACAGCCTGGTCATGATAGATCCCGTATTAGGAGACAACGGAAAGCTATATACCAACTTTGACGAACAAATGATTCTGGAAATGCGTCACCTCATCCGGAAAGCAGATGTCATCACGCCCAATATGACCGAACTGTTCTATTTGCTGGACAAACCCTATAAAGCGGAGAATACAGACGAAGAACTAAAAGCTTACCTGCATGAAATTTCGGAGCACGGCCCCGGTATCGTTATTATCACCAGCGTGCCCGTACAGGGAGATCCTCGCAAAACTTCCGTTTACGCCTATGACAGACAGGGAAACCGCTATTGGAAAGTAACGTGTCCCTACCTGCCCGCACACTATCCCGGCACAGGCGATACATTTACCAGTGTGATAACCGGCTCACTGATACAAGGCGACAGTCTTCCTATCGCCTTGGACCGCGCCACACAGTTTATCCTTCAAGGCATCCGCGCCACTTTCGGCTATGAATATGATAATCGGGAAGGCATTTTGCTGGAGAAGGTGCTGCATAATCTGGATATGCCTATTCAGGTGAGCAGCTACGAATTGATTTGAGGACCCTGAAAGTAGAAGATCTGAAACGCCCTGGAAAGAAGCTTGTACCAAGCCCTATTGCTCCGACGATTAAGGTCGTTTTTCCTTATAGCTAACCCTTATCATACAGTTAACTACTACAGACTCCGGCAGTGGACTGTACAGTCTACTGCAAGAGTTTATACAGTCCACTATATCAGACTGTACAAACCACCGCAAGAGACTATAGTACACAACCATAAAAAAGAGCTTAACCATAAGGTAAAACAAGGTTAACCACAAAGAAGAAAAGACTTAACCAGATAAAGCCATAAGGCCAAAAGACGAAAAGAATAAAAACAAAGAAAGCAGCCAAGCCGTACCGTACAAACCGACAAACATCAGCCGTATCAACAATAATAAATAAATTACCTGCCCAGCAACCTGCGGCTGAGATAACGCACGGGATACCACACGGAAAGAAAGCCCACCACCAGCACAGTGGCAAAGACTATAACAATATCCCATACATGGACACTGACGGGATAGGCATCCACCACAAAATTACCGCCGGAATTACCACCTCCCAGCGAAAGCAATCCGAATTCCTGCTGGATAAAGCAAAGGATCAGCCCCAGTATCACACCAACCACCGCACCTATCAGTGAAATCATACGCCCCTCGAACAGGAATATACGCGTGATCAGCTTGTCGCTGGCCCCCAAATTGCGCAATGTCACTACATCTGCCTTCTTATCTATAATCAGCATGGACAAGGAGCCTATTACATTAAAGCAAGCTATCATCAGGATAAAGGTAAGGAAAATATAAGATATCAGCTTCTCTATCTCCATAATGCGGAAAGTATCCGCTTGCTGCTCATACCGGTCCTGCACCCGGAAACCATCTCCCAATATTTTCTGTATCTTCGATTTTACACTCCCTACATCTGCATCCGGCTTCAATTTCAATTCTACCGAACTCACTTCTGTGTCATACTGGAACAACCTACGGGCAAATTGGAGGGAAGTCAAAATGTAAGAAGAGTCATACTTCTGTTGGTTCACCGCAAACACAAGGCCGCTGGAATATAAATCGGCAGAGTTAAAGCTGGAAGCTGGATTGGCCATATTGACTTTAGCTCCCCGTTTGGGAGCATAAATCTCTAGCGGATCGAGGAATTTGATACCCGTTCCCAAGATGGAAACCAATTCTATGCCGGGAATGGCATAATCCACCACTTCATCATGCAACACGAATTGCCCCCGGCCGAAAAGAATACTGTCAATAGCAGTCAGATCCTCGAAATTATCCTCAATTCCCTTGATCACCGCCATAGTCTGACGGCCCTTATACTGAACCATCGCATTCTCTTCCAAGGACTCAGAAAAAACAGCGATCTCCGGCATCCGGCGCAAAGCTTCTATACGCGCTTCCTTTCCGGTGACAGCCGTAATTTTCAGCTCCGGATCAAAAGCCGTAAAGAAAGTAGCCACCAGATCCTGGAAGCCGTTAAAAACAGACAAAGTACATACCAATGCCAATGTAGCCAAAGCCACTCCGCAGACGGAAATGGCTGAAATGACATTAATGGCATTGTGCGACTTCTTGGAAAAAAGATAACGCTTCGCTATATAAAAGGGAAAATTCACCGCCCGGTTCTACTTTTTCAACAATTCGTCTATACGTTCGGCATAATCCAATGAATCATCCACAAAGAATTTCAGCTCGGGAATGATGCGCAACTGATGGCGTACCCGTGTTCCTAACTCATAACGGATGGATTTCATATTATCATTGATATTCTTTACTATTTCCTGGCTCCTCTCAGAAGGGAACACGCTGAGATAGACACGTGCAATACTCATATCGGGACTGATGCGGACAGCACTTACCGACACCAAAACACCATTCATGGACTTGGTCTGAAGCAGGAAAATCTCACTCAACTCCTTTTGGATCAAACGAGAAATCTTATTTTGTCTGGTCGTTTCCATAATTAATAATTATTCAGTTTGCTAATTTGTTAATATGCCATACGGTTCATAGCATAACCTATTGGCACATTATTCAACATTTTCTTATGATTGTCAGCCCGTCGCGCAAGGGAAGAATCACCTTTTCAACCCGTTTGTCGGCAGCTACCAAATCATTAAATTTCTTTATTCCAATAGTCTGAAGATCTGTATGATGCGGTTCCTCCAATACATGTCCGTCCCACAATGTGTTATCGGCAATGATGTATCCGCCGGGTGATAATTTCTCCAGTACCATTTCGTAATATTCAATATACTTCCGCTTATCACCGTCTACAAACGCCAAATCAAAGGTAATGTTCATGCCAGGCAGCAACTTCAGCGCATCACCTATATAAAATTTAATCTTGCCGGCGTAAGGCGAACCTTCCAGCCAGGGACGTGTAAAGTCCTCCTGCTCATCGTTTATCTCAAATGTGTGCAACGTGGCCCCCTCTTCCAACCCTTCGGCCAGGCAAAGTGCGGAGTAGCCACTGTAAGTCCCGATTTCCAGCACCTGACGGGGGCGTATCATTTGCACAAACATTTTCAGCATACGTCCCTGCAAGTGGCCGGAAGCCATACGGGGACGTAAAAGCTTGACGTGCGTATCGCGATAAAGTGCCTTCAGATAATCACTTTCTTCATCAATGTGCTGAAGGATATATTCGTCAATAGCGTCCGTTTCTTTCATTCCTATCTTCTATTATTATAGGTAACGGTTGCGGTTGGGCAGCACATAGTCCATAGCATACTTCAACACATCTCCCACTACATTGATTTCAAGGAAAGAAGTCTGAGTACCTTGCTTGCCGCTGCTCAGGTAAGCCACCATGTCGCTTTCACTCAAGACACCATCATCCAGCAATTTACGCAAAGCAGCGAAATAATATGCCTGTCCGTTAGCCTTTTCGGGCATATAGATAGCTTCCACCCCATATGACAAAGCCAGATGACGCATCGTTTTTTCTTTATAACAGATGGCCAATACAGGATATTTGCCACGGAAAGCAGCAATATTACGTGCGGTACGCCCGCTGAAACTGTCGGTAATAATGGCGCGGATATTCAGTTTGCTGGTAGCCTTTACTGCCTGTTTTGCCAGGAAAGCGGTTACATCATTGGAGTTTTCATCCAAAGGAATACGGATGTCATTCTCGGCCAGTTTATCTTTCTCGGCCTGCGCTGCAATCTTGGCCATCGTCTTCACGGCTTCCACCGGATACTTGCCGTATGCCGTTTCCCCACTCAGCATCAATGCATCCGTGCGGTAGTAAATAGCATTGGCAATATCGGTCACTTCAGCACGGGTAGGACGCGGATTATTAATCATGGTATGCAACATCTGGGTAGCAACAATCACCGGTTTCTTTGCCAGAATACATTTTTTGATCAACAGACGCTGAATGCCGGGAATTCGTTCCTGAGGAACCTCAATACCCAAGTCACCACGAGCCACCATGACTCCGTCGGCCACTTCCAATATTTCATCAATATTGTCCACTCCTTCCTGATTTTCGATCTTGGCGATAATCTTAATGTCGCTGCCGTATGCATCCAGTATCTGACGGATATCCAGCACATCCTGCTTATTACGAACAAACGAATGTGCTATGAAATCAATGTCCTTTTCAATAGCATACAGTATATTGTTACGGTCCTTTTCTGTCAAAGAAGGGAGATTGATGCGCACGCCCGGTACATTTACACTCTTACGGTTACCCAAAGTAGCTTCATTCTGCACCTCACACAACAAATACTCGTCTGTCTTCTCAATCACACGCAGCTCCAGATCACCATCATCAATCAGAATATCGCCATCCACCTGAAGATCATGCACAAAACCGGGATAAGATACAGCAATACATTCACGGGTCGTTTCTTGTGCAGGATTACCTACAATCTTCACTTTGTCACCAATCTGATAAGGAATAGGCTCGCCGCCCGCAATAGCAGTAGTACGCACTTCGGGCCCTTTTGTGTCCATCAATATGGCAATACGGTTGGAAACCTCACGTACATTGGTTATCAATTTTTCAAAACCTTCACGCGAAGCGTGAGCCGTATTCATACGGACCACATTCATACCGGCCTTGAAAAGATCTCTTATAAACTCTACCTCGCAACGCTGATCTGAGATGGACGCTACGATTTTTGTTTGTTTCAACATCATAATCTTATCACCTTATATTATACCTAAACGTTTTATTTTCTCATTAACAAAGCCTCAATCGCCAAACGATATGAATGAAGCCCGAACCCACAAATCACTCCCGCACAAGCACAGGAAATCATCGACTTATGGCGAAACTCCTCACGGGTATGTACATTCGAGATGTGCACCTCAACCACGGGAGCTGTCACGGCGCGGATAGCATCCTGCAAAGCAATGGAAGTATGCGTATAAGCCCCTGCATTCAACACGATGCCGTCATAATCAAAACCCACTTCGTGTATTTTGTTGATCATCTCACCTTCCACATTCGACTGATAATACGCTATTTCAATGTCCGGATAAGTATGGCGCAATTCCACCAGATAGTCTTCAAATGAAACAGCGCCATAAATGGAAGGTTCCCGTTTGCCTAATAAATTGATATTAGGTCCATTAATAATTTGTATTTTCATATTTATACTATATCTGAACTTTTTCTACCTTTGCAGGGAATTTGGGTACAAAGGTAGAAAAAAGAAATGAAAAGAACCGAGAAAACAGACAAGATATTGGTGAAATACAAACAATATTTAAAGTTGGAGAAATCGTTATCTGACAATACGGTAGATGCTTATCTTACTGACCTGGACAAGTTACTGGCTTATCTTACATTAGAAAACATCAACATTCTGGATGTCCGGCTTGAAAATCTGGAAGATTTCTCGGCCGGATTACATGATATCGGCATCCACCCCCGTTCGCAGGCACGCATCTTGTCGGGCATCCGCTCTTTCTACCGTTTCCTCATTATGGAAGATTACCTGAAAGCCGACCCGACAGAATTGCTGGAATCCCCCCAGACAGGTTTCAAACTGCCCGAAGTAATGACTGTAGAAGAGATAGACCTGCTGATAGGAAGCATAGACCGCAGCACCAAAGAGGGACAGCGCAACAGGGCCATACTGGAAACGCTTTACAGTTGCGGACTCCGTGTTTCCGAACTCTGCAACCTGAAATTATCCGAACTTTATTTTGAAGAAGGCTTCATCAAAGTGGAAGGAAAAGGAAGCAAACAGCGGCTGGTTCCTATTTCACCGCGCGCCATCAAGGAAATCAGGCTCTACTTCACCGACCGTAACCTGATGAAAATAAAGCCGGGATTTGAAGACTTTGTCTTTATCAGCAATTTCGGGAAGAACATCTCCCGCATCATGGTTTTCCATATCATCAAGGACCTGGCAGCCCGGATAGGTCTGAAAAAAAAAATCAGCCCTCACACTTTCCGCCATTCTTTTGCAACACATTTGCTGGAAGGAGGCGCCAACTTGCGTGCCATACAGTGCATGCTGGGACATGAAAGTATCGGGACAACAGAAATTTATACACATATAGACCGTAATATGCTACGCAGTGAAATCATAGAACATCACCCCCGTAACATCAAATTCAGAGAAAAAGATAATAAAGGTTCTATATTCTAAAATATTTTAAGATAAATTGAAAAAAAAGCAGGCTAAGAAGCTAGCATATAATAGAGTTTTTCCTATCTTTGCCCCCAAAGAGACGCACAAAAACGTACTATAGCGAATTTTACATTACAAACGTTAAATTAATAAGTAACTATGATTAAAAAGTTGTATTTGCCCTTAGTGGCTTTATTGGTCCTTGCCTTATCATCATGCGGCAAGATGGGAGAATTGTCTTCTGACTATTTCACAACTAACCCTGAAGTGCTTGAAGCAATCGGTGGTAAAGTGCCTGTGACAATTAATGGTAAATTCCCCGAAAAGTATTTCAAGAAGAACGCAACTGTTGAAGTTACCCCCGTTCTGAGATGGAAAGGCGGCGAAGCTAAAGGCCAGCCCGCTGTATTCCAAGGAGAAAAAGTAGAAGGAAACAATCAGACTATCGCTTACAAGGCAGGTGGCAGCTACACGATGAAAGCTTCTTTCGACTACGTTCCCGAAATGGCAAACTCTGAACTTTATCTTGATTTCAAGATTACAAAAGGAAAGAAATCATACACTATTCCTTCTGTAAAAATCGCTGATGGCGTTATCGCGACTTCTGAACTGCCTACTGCTGCCAGCTCCAACGCATCATACGCTAACGATGCTTTCCAACGCATTATTAAAGATGCTCAGACTGCCAACATCATGTTCTTGATCCAGCAAGCCAACTTGCGCAACAGCGAATTGAATTCTGACGATATCAAAGAATTCCATAAGAAAGTGGCTGAAATTAATGCCGACACAAAGAACTACAAACTGAACAACATCGAAATTTCTGCATACGCTTCACCTGATGGTGGTGTGGAACTGAACACCGGTTTGGCTGAAAACCGTGAAGCAAACACAGAAAAATATATGGAACGCCAGTTGAAGAAGGGCAAGATTGATACTAACCTGGATGCAAAATACACTGCACAAGACTGGGAAGGCTTCCAAGAACTGGTATCTAAATCAAACTTGCAGGATAAAGATTTGATCTTACGTGTTCTTTCTATGTACAATGATCCTGAACAAAGAGAAGCTGAAATCAAGAATATCTCTTCTGTATACAAAACTTTGGCTGACGAAATCCTGCCTCAGTTGCGTCGTGCCCGTTTAACTGCCAACTATGACATCATCGGTCGTAGCGATGACGAAATCAACGAAGCATTCAACTCTGATCCTAAAGTATTGAGTGTAGAAGAATTATTGTACGCTGCTACACTGACTAACGACAACGCTCGCAAAGAAGCTATCTTCACCAAGACAACTCAACTTTATCCGAACGATTTCCGTGCTTATAATAACTTGGGTGAATTGGCATTCGCTGCCGGTGATGCTGCTAAAGCAGAAAGCTACTTCAAACAAGCTGCTTCTAAGAACGCTAACGCTCCTGAAGTAAACGCTAACCTTGGTCTTTGCGAATTGGTTAAGGGCAATGTTGCAGCTGCTGAAACTTACTTAGGCAAAGCTACAGGTGCTAACGCTGCCGGCGAAGCTTTGGGTAACTTATA
>PVMN01003824.1_pt1 | contig 11238 bp, 6 predicted proteins | sample 1853401 | NCBI WGS metagenome assembly PVMN01 (sample SAMN08533510, study PRJNA380276) | Human gut metagenome, whole genome shotgun sequencing project.
AATATGTTTCCTATTCCTCCGCTAAAGAAGACGAGGATATTTACAAAGAAATCCCTGACTTTTCGGAGAATGGAATCAAAGAATTCCTTCTGGATCAGTTAAACCAAAGAAATTTTTCAGATTTACAGTGGACAGCAATGCAGACCATGATTGACTGTCTAGATGACTGTGGTTATTTTAAATTGTCGTTAAAGGATTTCAGTCAATGGTTTGGTATTGATATATCTACTGTAAAATACTGCTTGGACATACTATCCTCTTTGGAACCATTAGGGATTTTTTCAAAAGATCTTCCACACTGTCTTTTACGTCAGTTAGAAGCAAGGCAGGAACTGACACCGGAACTCAATCAAATCATCCGTTATCATCTGGATGACATTGCTGCTGGAAAAATTAATACTATCACACAAAAACTTTCTATGTCTACACAGGATGTCCGAAAATGTATTGCAAAAATCAGAGAATTAAATCCACGCCCAATCTCTGGATTTCTTACTAATTCCACAGATTATATTGTGCCAGATATTCTTATAGATTATCAAGACAGCAGTTGGATTATTAGATTAAACGATCAGTGGATTGGAAATTATTCCCTCTGTGACTATTATTTAAATATGATGCATACTTCGCAGAGTCCGGAGTTAAAAGAATATTTCCGTAAAAAATACAATCGTGTGCAATTGATTATGCATAGTATTGAACAACGCCGAGAAACAATCTTAAAAATTACATCTGCTGTTTTAGAGCGCCAAAAAGACTATTTTACTGGAAATAGCACATTAAAACCTATGACACTTGCCGATATCGCTTCTGATATTTCGATGCACACATCCACCATCAGCCGTGGAATCAAAAATAAATATCTCCAATACCCTTTTGGAGTGGTTTATTTGAAAGATTTATTCACATCTTCTGCTGGAAAAAAGGATAACAACAGCCCAATTACCGTAAAAAAACAATTGAAGGCTATAATCGCTTCTGAAAACCCTAACAAACCCTACAGTGATTCGACATTATCAAATTTATTAAAACAAAAAGGAATCAAAATTTCCAGACGTACTGTCGCAAAATATAGAGAAGAGATAGGAATTAAAAGTACATATAACCGAAAAATATATAACGAATAGAAAGGCCGCATCTGGAATCCGCAATGCAGAAATGGTACGAGAAATGATAAACGCTGGAGTAGACCAATTCGGAATCAGTCATTCCAGCGTCATGAAAATCATTTTGGAATTAGCTGCAATTGAAAAATCATCGTAATCTTTCTAATATTACTGCTATGTTACGAAACTGTATTCACAGCATTTCCGATACCGTAGCAACATGATGCCTTCATCCTTGCTACGGTAACATCGCAATTATCATTGCTTTTGATAATTTCAGTCAATTTTTCTAAATAGCCTACTGCATCCAATTGGGAACTTCCAACATATTCTGACTACCTGAGTACAGAATACAATCCTATGTCAACAAAAAACAGTTAACACTAGACGATCTTTGTCTCATATAAAAAATTTTCAAAGAACCTCTTAATCACGTACTTTTATGTGTACTTCTCTTAATTGCTGTTCTGTAATCTCGCTTGGGGCTCCGTACATTAAATCCTGTGCAGTTCCGCTCATTGGGAAATCATTGATATAGCAGAAGCGGTATGCATTTTTCTCCAGTAAATCCAAACGGCTTCCCAGTTCATCTCTGATCTGCCCCGCATAGATGTAGGCTGCCTTTTCCGGCGCTGCCGATCTTGCGTCTGTCGTATATTTCTGAGCAACATTGTATTTTAATACATCTGCTCCAAAGGTTGATCCTGCCCCCTGTTTTGTACCGCTTCCAACTTCCTCATTGTCAAAGACACTGCACATCGTCACATAATCCTTAGAGCTTCACGATTTATTAATCGTTAAAGCGACAACCCCTTATTTTTATGCATAAAAAATCCCCTCTGTGATTGCTCACAAAGGGGATTTTGATTTATTAGATTAAGATCATCTAAACAATAGGTAATGCCTATTTATCAGACATTTCTTTTAATCTGTTGTATTTAGCTTCTGCGTTTGCTTTAGCTTCTGCGAACAGTTCTTTAGCTCTTTCAGGGTTCTGACGAGATAAAGCGTTGTAACGAACTTCTCCCATGATGAAGTCTTCGTATTCTGTTGTAGGAGCTTTAGAATCTAAGTGGAATGGATTCTTTCCTTCAGCAGCTAATGCTGGGTTGAATCTGAACAGATTCCAGTATCCAGAAGTAACAGCTTTCTTTTCTTCTGTCTGAGCAATCTTCATTCCACCCTTGATACCATGGTTGATACATGGAGCGTATCCGATTACTAATGATGGTCCTGGATAAGCTTCAGCTTCAGCGATTGCTTTAACTGTCTGGTTGTAATCAGCACCCATAGCGATCTGTGCTACATATACATATCCGTAGCTCATTGCGATTGCTGCAAGGTCTTTCTTCTTAGTTCCTTTACCAGCTGCCTGGAACTGAGCGATTGCACCTAAGTTAGTAGATTTAGATGCCTGTCCACCTGTGTTAGAGTAAACTTCTGTATCGAATACGAATACGTTTACGTCTTCTCCAGATGCTAATACATGGTCAACACCACCGAATCCGATGTCGTATGCCCATCCGTCACCACCGAAGATCCACTGAGATTTCTTAGATAAGAATTCTTTCTTAGCAAGGATTTCTTTGGCAGCGTCACATCCACAAGCTTCTAATGCTGCTACTAATTTATCTGTAGCTGCTCCGTTCTTGCTTCCGTCTGCATATGTGTCTAAGTATTCAGCTGCTGCTGCTTTAACATCTGCGTTATCTGTAGATTCAGCTAATGCAACAACTTTTTCTTTTGTCTGTTCTCTTAATGTATTCTGTCCTGTGAACATACCTAAACCAAACTCTGCGTTATCTTCGAACAGTGAGTTAGCCCAAGCTGGTCCCTGTCCTTTAGCGTTTGTTGTGTATGGTGTAGCAGGTGCAGATCCACCCCAGATAGAAGAACATCCTGTTGCGTTTGCGATGTACATTCTTTCACCGAATAACTGAGTGATCAGTTTAGCGTAAGGTGTTTCACCACAACCAGCACATGCTCCTGAGAACTCAAGCATTGGCTGTCTGAACTGGCTTCCTTTAACGGAATCAGCTTTGAATTTAGCAAGTACTTCTTCTTTTGCTGGTAATTTCTGACCATAGTCATAAACTTCCTGCTGATCTCTCTGAGAATCTAATCCCTGCATTGTAAGAGCTTTTTCACCCTTCTTACCTGGACAGATGTTTACACAAGATCCGCATCCTAAACAGTCAAGAACTGTAACTGTCATAGCGAATTTGTATCCTGGCATTCCAGTCATATCAGCTGTCTTAGTAGCTGCTGGAGCTGCTTTAGCTTCTTCTTCTGTCATAGCTACTGGACGGATTGTTGCATGAGGACATACATAAGCACAGAAGTTACACTGGATACAGTTATCTGGATTCCAAGAAGGAACGTCTACTGCTACTCCACGTTTTTCAAATGCAGATGCACCTAAAGGCATATGTCCATCTACGTAAGGTACTAAATCGCTAACTTTAAGAGCGTTACCTTCCTGTCCGTTAACGTAGTTCTGTACGTTGTTGATGTAATCAACAAGAGGTTTGTTATCTCCCTTAGCTTCAACGAATAAGCTTTCTGTTTCAGCGTCAGCCCATTCAGCTGGAACTGGTACTTCAACGATAGCTTTTGCACCAGCATCGATAGCATCGTGGTTCATCTTAACGATAGCTTCACCCTTCTTGCTGTAAGAAGCTGTTGCAGCGTCTTTCATATATTTGATAGCATCTTCTTCAGGGATGATTCCTGATAATTTGAAGAATGCAGACTGTAATACAGTATTGATACGTCCACCAAGTCCGATTTCTTTACCGATCTTGATACCATCAATGATATAGAACTTAATGTTGTGTTTAGCTAAGTAAGCTTTTACCTGTCCTGGAAGATGTTCTCCAACTTCTTCTGGAGTCCAGCTGCAGTTTAACAGGAATGTTCCACCGTCTTTTAAGTCCTGAACCATGTTATATTTTGTTAAATATGGTGCACAATGGCAAGCAACAAAGTCAGCTTTGTTGATCAGGTATGTTGATTTGATTGGGTCATCTCCGAAACGTAAGTGGGACATTGTAACACCACCGGATTTCTTAGAATCATAATCAAAGTATGCCTGAGCATATTTGTCTGTATGGTCACCAATGATCTTGATAGAGTTCTTGTTAGCACCAACAGTACCGTCGGCTCCAAGTCCCCAGAATTTACAAGCTACGATGCTGTCTGGAGCTGTAACTGGAGTTTCTCCTCTTTCAAGAGATAAGTTAGTAACATCATCCACGATAGATAATGTGAATTCGTTTTTATCAACGTTTTCGAATGTAGCGATGATATCAGCTGGTGTAGTATCTTTAGAACCTAATCCATAACGTCCACCATTGATTGTGCAGCTTTCGAATTTTGTTCCTCTTAATGCGTTAACAACATCAAGGTATAATGGTTCTCTTGCTCCAGGCTCTTTAGATCTGTCTAATACGTTGATAACTTTTGCTGTATCAGGGATTGCTTCTACTAATTTCTCAGCAACGAATGGTCTGTAAAGACGAACTTTAACAACACCGACTTTTTTACCCTGTTTCATTAAGTAATCGATTGTTTCGTCGATTGTTTCACAAACAGATCCCATAGCGATGATTACGCTCTCAGCGTCTTCAGCTCCATAGTAGTTGAATAATTTATAATCTGTTCCGATCTTAGCGTTAACCTGATTCATGTAATCTTCAACGATTGCAGGGAAAGCATTATATGTTGAGTTAGCTGCTTCTCTTGCCTGGAAGAAGATGTCTGGGTTCTGAGCTGATCCACGAAGAACTGGATGTTCTGGGTTTAAGCACTCAGCTCTGAATTTGTCGATTGCTTCATAATCAACCATATCTGCAAGATCATCATAATCCCACATTTCGATTTTCTGAATTTCATGAGATGTTCTGAATCCATCGAAGAAATGTAATACAGGAACACGTCCTTTAATTGTTGCTAAATGAGCTACTGCTCCTAAGTCCATAACTTCCTGAACACTAGAGCTGCAAAGCATTGCGAAACCTGTCTGACGACATGCATAAACGTCAGAGTGGTCACCAAAGATGTTCAGTGCGTGAGATGCAAGTGCACGAGCAGATACATCAAATACGCAAGGCATCTGTTCACCAGCGATCTTATACATGTTAGGAATCATTAATAACAGACCCTGAGATGCTGTATAAGTAGTTGTTAATGCACCAGCTGCTAAAGAACCATGTACAGTTCCTGCTGCTCCTCCTTCAGACTGCATTTCAACTAATTTTACAGGATGTCCGAAAATATTTTTCTTTCCCTGTGTTGCCCACTGGTCAGTTGACTCTGCCATTGGTGAGGATGGTGTAATAGGATAAATTGCTGCAGCTTCTGTAAAAGCATATGATACGTGTGCAGCGGCTGTGTTACCATCCATGGTTTTCATTTTTCTTGCCATGTTCTCTTCCTCCTAAAAAATCTCGTGTGAATATATTCACACATTGTTAATCTCTACGTCCACCTAGCATATGGGCGTAGAAAATATCACTACAACTTTCACAAGTTGCTTAAAACATAAACAAAGCTGTATACATATAACTTTTGTATACAGCTTTATTCTACATTATTTGCACAAGTTTTTAAAGAGATTTTTATGTATTTTTAGGTATTTTTTTTTGTACGCCAAAAAAATAACAATCTTTTTGAATCCTTAGTAAAATACTCAAGATTTTGAATTCGTTGTATTTGTGCTATTTGTACTATTTTTATCTTTTGTGCTTGTGCTTTTCGCATTCTTATGTTCATCGAATGTTTTTGTGAAAACATGGGTTCCTTTTTTGCTTCCGTCAGTTCTATAATATAGGTAATCATGTTTCTTTGGATGCATCGCAGCCTTGATCGCCGTGTCTGACGGATTACAGATCGGTCCTGCTGGCAACCCTTTCATAACGTAAGTATTATACACCGTTTTCACTTTCAGATCTTTATAATAAACTTTCTTCGCATTATATAATCCATTTGTTGTGGTATACAAAACGGTCGGATCGATCTGAAGTCTCATTTTCGCTGCAAGGCGATTCTCAATGACTCCTGCGATCATCGGACGTTCTGACATATTGCTTGCTTCACGTTCGATCATTGATGCGATCGTCATGATCTCTGCCATAGAACGCTTTCCTTTATAAGACTTCGCAAGTGCTGAATATTTCTTATCGAAATTATCAAGCATCTTCTGGATCAGATCTTCTGGTTTGGAACTTTTGTAAATCTTATAAGTATCCGGATACAGATAACCTTCTAATTTGTACTTTGTTCCCTTCTTTGGGTCAATGTCTTTAATAAAATCGTTTTTATACTGATTTGTATTCTTCGCAGCCTTTATAAATTCATCTGCTTTAAAGACTCCCTGTTTCTCTAGTCGTTTTGCTATCATATCAATGGAATATCCTTCCGGGATCATGACTGTGACGACTCTTCTTGCCTCTGCAAGTTTTCTGGCCTCTTCTGCTTTCTGCTGCCTGTAAGCCATATATTTTCTTCCAGCAAATATACCTCCTGCCACAATGATCACTAGTAAAATGATGACTCCAATGACAAATGGAGCTCTGGAACGATTTCTTCTTCCACGTCTGCGCCCCCTTCTGCGCCTTCTGGAATTATGATCAAAATCTAAATATAAATCCATGATGTCCTCCCAAATTTTTATTATCGTATGATTTTAAAATCATACTGTGTTCCTATGCTATTATACTCGCATTTTGTAGAAATAAAAGCTTTTTCATTAAATTTTGTTCATATTCTTAACTTTTTTGTAATTTTTGTGTAAAAATATGCATATTTTGGATTGTAACTCTTCTGGTCAAACTGCTGTACTTTTTTTAGTATTTCCATTATAATCAAAGCATAGCCGTAAACGGCAAAAGATTATAAAATATAGAAAGGAATTTCATATTATGGCAAATCCAATTGTAACGATCACTATGGAAAATGGTGATGTAATGAAAGCAGAATTATATCCGGAGATCGCTCCGATCACTGTTGAGAACTTTGTAAATCTTGTAAAAGACGGTTTCTATGATGGTTTAACTTTCCATCGTATCATCAACGGATTTATGATCCAGGGTGGATGCCCATTAGGTACAGGAACAGGTGGTCCTGGACATACGATCAAAGGAGAGTTCAGCCAGAACGGTGTGATCAACAACTTAAAACACACTCCTGGTGTTTTATCCATGGCTCGTTCTATGATGCCTGATTCTGCCGGATCACAGTTCTTTATCATGCACAAAGCTGCTCCACATTTAGATGGACAGTACGCAGCATTTGGTAAGATCATCGAAGGAATGGATGTTGTAAATAAGATCGCTGAAGTTGCAACAGATTATTCCGATAAACCATTAGAACCACAAGTTATGAAGACTGTAACTGTGGAAGAATAGTCAGCTATATCCTTACAGCACAGAGCCGGACCATCAATCTTTATTTGTATCCGGCTCTTAATTTTTATAAATATTTAGATGGGGAATAATAATATGAGTGAAAACAACAAACTAATCTTTCTGGATGTCGATGCAACTTTGTACAGTAAAGAACAGCGTCTGGTTCCAGAATCTACGATCAAAGCGATCCATGAAGCACAGGAAAATGGTCATAAAGTCCTGATCAACACTGGACGACCTCTTGTTTATTTTGAAAAAGAGATTCTCGATATTGGCTGCGACGGTTATCTTTGTTCTAACGGAGTTCACATCCTTCTTGATGGCGAAACGATCTATCACAAAACAGTTCCTGAAACAGTGGTCGAACAGATCAAACGGATTTGCGAAGAAAACAATATCTATGGAACCTTTGAAGGGGAAAAATGTTCTTATTTCCGCGATCATAATGTTGACTTTCATCCACATTATGGATTTATGATCACTGCTTTTGACCTTGCTCCTTATATGGCGCATGAATTTACATGGGATCATGTTGAAAATCCTGATAAAGGGACTGGTCTTACATATGTCGCTGATCATCTCAACATCTCTACAGATGACTGCTACGCATTTGGAGACAGTAATAACGATATCTCCATGTTTAAAGCTGCTGGCCATGGAATTGCTATGGGAAATGCCTGTGATGAATTAAAAGAAATTGCGGAATATGTTACAGATTCCGTAAACGATGACGGGATTTATCATGCATTTGAACATTATCATTTGATTTAATATAAGAGGGGTATTGCAAGTTTTTGTTACTACTTTTGCAATTTAGAAGAAAAGCAGCTAGAAATCTTAAATTTTGATTTCTAACTGCTTTTTCTTTCAATAAATATCAGAGATTACTTTACTATTTAATTTTAATTGTAACCGTCTTGCTCTTTCCGCTTCCATCCACTGCTCTTGCTGTGATCTTCACGGATTTTTTCTTTCCAGCTTTGTATGTTGTTACAGTTCCTTTGGAAGAAACTTTCGCATATTTTGTATTGCTGCTTGACCATTTTAATGTTCTATTTGCCCCTGAAGATGCGCTTGTTTTTCCTTTCAGATATAACTTCTTACCAGCTTTTACTGATTTAACTCCAGAAATATAGACTTTCTTGACAATACCTTTCTTGACATAGATCTTATATGATGCTTTCTTACCACTTCCGTCTTTGGCTGTCGCTGTGATCGTTACTGTTTTTCCACCCATTTTCTTCTTCGTTGTAACGACACCGCTGCTGCTGACTGTTGCAACTTTGGTATTGCTTGATTTCCATGTAACACCTTTATTGTATGCGTTGGATGGTGTTACGGTCGCCTTTAATGTTACTTTCTTACCAGTTGCGATCTTGTTAGATGTTGTTGTTGTGATCGTAATCTTGCTGACTTTGATATTTTCTACTGTTACGATGCAGTACATTACATTTCCGTCAGATGTTATTGCCGTAATAATTGCTTTTCCTGCAGCCTTAGCTGTTAATTTACCTGCTGCATCAACTGTTACAACTGCTTCGTTAGAAGATGTCCATTTTACTGTTCCGATTGAAGCTGTTGCATAATCTGGTAAATATGTGATCTTCAACTGTTCTGTCTTGCCTGGATTTAATGTTACAAATGTTTTGTTTAATACAACCGCCTGTGTAGGAATCTTACCTGTTTCGTCTGTTGTGTAAACTTTGATCGTTTTTGTTGTTGTTCCAGCTTTTAATGTCAGTGTTGCCATCTGACCTTTTGTTCCGGCTTTGATCTTATCTCCTGTAATGGATACTGCTGCCAGATTAGATGATGTGATCGTGCATGCTTCTTTGCTATCTACGAATACACCTTTTGTAAACTGCTGTATTGTTAATTCCTGTCCTTCTTTTAGATACAGGCTGTCGCTTAAGAATGACATTCTTGTCGCTGTGCTTGCTGTTGTTGGCAGATATAATGATTCTAACTGTGCTTTCAGATCATTTAATGCTGTAAAATCTGTCACAGATGTTCCTCTTAGATAGAGTGTTTTTAACTGTTTTAAATTCTTTATGAAACTGATGTCTGTGATGTTTTTGTTGTTTTCGAGATCGATCTTTTCGCAATTGACTGCTTCGGATAAACCTGCTAAATCTGCATTCGTCAGATCTTTATTTTCTAAATTAATAGATTTTACATTTTTGATCTCTTCTGTTGAGATCATTCCATCGTTATTTGCATCTGCCTCTAATGCATCGTATACTTTGTAACTTGTCAGTGGAATGATATCTTTTCCTACGGCTGCTACCTGAATCTCAATCGTTGCTGTATATGTCTTTCCTGCTCTTGCTACTACCGCTTCTACCGTTGCTTTTCCTGCTGCTTTTGGTTCCAGATAGTATGTCTTTGTTCCATCCTGCGCTGTTTCTGTGCGAATATTTAAGATCTTTGCATCTTTTGATGTGATCGTTACTACATCATCTTTTTCCAGATTATTTAACTTGATCTGTTTCTTAAATGCTACTACACTTACATTTGGATCATTTTTATCAAACTCTGGTGTTGTTGCACTTTTGGCTGTCACATTTACTGGAATTGTTGCAGATACTGTTGGTGTTGTTGTACTTTCAACTTTTAAATTCGTCGTTCCTACTTCTGCTGTATCCACTGCTTCCAGACTTATGGATCCATCTGACTGAACCTGGATTGATTTTAATTTTGCTGTTGTTCCTGCTGCTACTTCCTCAGAATACTTAACATATTTGCATCCTTTTAAGATTCCTTTTGGACGGATAGGATCATTTGTTTTGGCTCCTTTTTCTACTGTGATTGAATCTTTCTTGATCAATGCAATTCTGTCTGCTATGGAAACCTTTGTACCTTCCAGATTGATTTCCTTTAGATTCGTCATAGATTTTAATGCATCAATCTTACTTACATTTGTATTCTTGCTTAAATCTAATTTTTCACAACCAGTTGCATACTGAAGATATGCTACTTCTGCATCTGTCAGACCTTTATCAGAAAGATTGATCTCTGTCTTCGCTGCTAAGTCTGCTTTGGTAAGTGCACCTTCTTCCTTTCCACTAAATACCTGATACATCGTTTGTGAAGTAAATGGAATGATATTATCATCTTTGCTTAAATTAAATTCAAGCTGAGCACTTACTCCATCTAATGGCTTTTTATTCTTTTCAAATGTTGCTATTACAGTAACTTTTCCGCTGTCTTTTAATGCAATCGGCATATACTTCACAACTTCTGTTCCATCTGCTTGTTTAAAAGTCTTTTGTTCAATCTTTAATGCTGTTTGATCAGAAATATTGAAGTTGACTTTATCAAAGTCTTTTGCCTGAGTTCCCTGGAATTCATAATACTTGAAATTTCCTACTGTTACATTCTGGGATTCTGCCGCAAATGAAATTCCACTTGTAACTGTTGGTGTGGTTGTACCTTCCTGTGTCACCGCTGCCTGATTCCCCTGATCTGCTGTTGCCGCCATTACCGTAAATCCGTTGACCGGTATCATGGATATACTGAGCAGACATGCTAACAGTTTCTTTCTGCTCTTTCCATTTAAGTGGCTGAATACTTTCCATCCTTTTTGCATGAAATTCGTCCTCCTTTTCTTCATGTTTGAATCTGCATATTGCTTTGTTTATTATAACACTTTTTTGTGTAGAATGCATAAAAGGGGCTGTAAAATAAGTCTCTAAATAAAGAAACGCTAATTCAGATATTTATTG
>PVMN01003827.1_pt1 | contig 11231 bp, 8 predicted proteins | sample 1853401 | NCBI WGS metagenome assembly PVMN01 (sample SAMN08533510, study PRJNA380276) | Human gut metagenome, whole genome shotgun sequencing project.
TCATAACTATATCATAGTTTCAAATAAAATGCAAGCACTTTTTTCATGTTTTTTTCACCTGGGTTTTTAGCTGTTTTTATCTCAATTTTTTAGATAAATTTTTCCATCGACCATCAGAAACGCCGGTATCTCGTCTCCATCAACCTGTTCCCAGATTGCTTTCCGGTATCCCACCAGATCAGCACGGAAGCCTCTCTGAATCGTTCCCAGTTCCCGTTCCCGGAAAAGCTGGTATGCTCCATTCCTGGTAAATGCCCGGATCATTGCCAAAACCGGAAGTCTCTCCTTTTCCTGGCAGCGTTTTCCCGCCATCGCGATCCCAAGCACCGGAGCAGGCCGTGGTGTCACCGGACTGTCACTGCCTCCGGTAATAAGCACTCCCATAGCTTCCAAAGTCCTGGCCTTATATTCCTCTTCTGCCCGCTCTCCTAAAAATGGTTTTTCCAAACCATAGTCTTTTTCACTTTGAGGGAACCAATACGGCTGGATCGAGGCAATGATACCGTACTGCCCCATCAGCCGGATATCGTCATCTGAAGCAATCTGAAGATGTGCGATCACATGACGATGTTTTCCGGCAGTTCCATTCCGATCCATGGCATATACCAGTGCTGTCACTGCGTCATGAACCGCTCCATCGCCAATGGCATGGATATGGATCTGATGTCCTTCCGCATCAAGCTCCCTGCAAAATTCCCTTAAAGTCTCCAGATCCCAAAAATTTTTCCCACGGCCAGCCTGGTCTTCATAAGGCACTTCCATATAAGCAGTATGATTCTCAACCACCCCATCCATATATAGTTTCACGGTATGGATCTGAATGTGTCCGCCATAGAACCTGCTTTCTTTTTCTATTTCCATTAACTGCCCATATCTTTGCCTGCTCTCCTCTAATTTTTCCCATGGCTGAACGGTAAGCGCCAGATTCACTTTTAATTTTAAAAGTCCCTTCCGTTCCAGCGCCAACAGAACCTTCCACTCACGAAGCCCATTCCCTCCAAGAAACATAAGCGTCTGCACCGCGGTAATTCCATATGAAAGAAGCCTTTCCTGATAAGCAAGAACAGCCATCTCTATCTGCGATTCCGAAAAACACATCTCCGGAAGATATCTGGTCAACAGAAAGATGTCCTTTTCCTTTATAAGCCCCCATTCATCAGGCTCTACCGCAATCCCAGCACGTTTCACTGCATCCAGAGCTTTCTTATTACAAATACAGTTATGGTAATCATCCGAAAACAAAAGTACCGGCTTATCTGCAAATTCCTGATTAAGAAAATCCCAAAGCTGTTCATATCCATTCTCGGCCCTGTCCATTATGACCGCACTCCATCCAAATCCCCGGAGCCACAAATCACCAGCTACATCCAGATTCTGATAATCCTGTTTTTCACACTGTTTTTTCCATGTAGATAATCGATCCAGATACGCTTCCAGACTCTCAAGTCCGGTCAATACTACACCGAATTTTTCAAATAAGAAATCACCCGGAATATGAAGATGGCTGTCAATCCAGGCCGGAAACAAATAGATTCGGCTCATGTCTTCAAAGCAAGTTTCTTCTATATTATATGGTTTCAGATTTTGTTCATCGCAGGCTCCGTATACTGCATCCACATATCCATCTGCAATCTCAATCCGCCCATCTCTGCACATCCGTTCTCCATCCCAATAATTTGCATGGATCAAAACTGTCTTTTTCAATGATTACACTCCTTTATAATCCTGTTCCCGCAGAATCCGCTGTCTTCTCAATGCCCGTCTGCTGGTCAGCCAGTAGATACCATACAACGCCAGACAGATCATGGCACCGCTTGCAGTAGCCAGAAGATCTGTATCTGAAAATGTTCCTTTCATCAGATACCGGACCAGACTCGCCATTAAGGGAACCATCTGTACCATGGTTAAAAATAAAAGCAGCAGACTCATCAGATCGCCGTCGATCTTTTCTTCTTCTGCCGTGTTGATGGCGATCATTTGTTCCAACAACGCCCTGCAATTCTGATAATGTTCCAATTCCTCCGCCACACCGAACCGTTCTCCAATGTGTCTGGCTGAAAGTCTGGTAACCGGATAGCGCAGTTTCTTATAGTTGACAAACAGGACTGCATTCGCCGCTTCCAGGTTCAGATCGTATAATTTTGTCTGAATTTTCTTTCCTGTTTCCCGAAAAGCCCCATCGTGAAACAGTTCATAGACCCGGTAGGAAACTCTGGAAATTGCTGCTTCCTGCATGATCAGAAGCTCCAGAAAAAATAATTCCACAGCTCCCTGATCCAAACATGCGATCCGGTCGCGGTCAACCTTCGGTGTAATTTCCAGCAAGCAACGATCCGATGCATATGCGGTGGCCATATCATACTGGGCGATATTCTCCTGACTCCATTGATGTAAGACAGTTCCATTGATCGTTCCTATAGGTGACGCCTCACAAGCCAGATACTGGATCACTTCTTCTTTCGGAATCTCTTCATAGGAAATGATCAGGGATTTTGGCGTTCCATAAGCTTGTGCGTTCTGTTTCTCCATCCATTCCTTCACAGGCACTCCATTCCCCACAGTTAAACAATCTCCGGCAAAATAATTATTTAATAAAAGTCCTGGAATGTGCAAATCCTGAATCACGATCGCTATCATCGCCGCCTTCGTCTGTTCATGAACGCTCAGGAAAGCAAAACCTTCCTGGGAACAGGGAAGGTTTTCCACACGTATGCTTACCGTCACAGCTCCCAGATTGATTCTTGTAATCCCGCGGAAAAACCGGCCATCCAGTTCTTCTTCGTTATTTCTCCTGATCCTTTCTTTCAAATGCTCACAATACGCATTCTCTTTCTTCTCTGTGGCTTTCACTGCCTCCAGATCTGTAATAGTACACGGATACAATGCATAAAAATCCATATCGTTCTCCTAGTATGCAAAAAGCCGGATTTCTCAATCGAAACCCGGCTATGTTTTTAATTAATGTCTCCAGATTGGTTCGTTGGCTTCACGGCCATAACCAGAACCAGATACGCTGACACCATCGATCTTGGTCAGAACACCGCTGCTGTTGGTGGAATACTTGGTTCCATCCGCATCTTTTACGCCTGCGCTGTTCTTGGAAATCTTACCTGAAGTATTTACCACATAACTGCTTCCACCTGGAATATGAATCACTTCATACTTGGTACCTTCATCTGCTTTCTGAAGTTTGCCCATATAATAAAGACTGTTGTCTTTCACACCAGTATATCCCTTACCAGTATCCTGGAAATAAAAAGTAGACTTGGTTCCATCCTCTTCCTCGATGGTCATCTTACCCTTCTGGGTTGTTCTGCTGTTCTCGTCAAAATAAAACGCGGTATAGTCATTCTTGCTCCTGCTCGTATAAACCCTCTGAAGACCATATACCGGCACACCCAACGGATTGAACAGATATTTTTTATTATTGATGCTGATAAAATCGGAGGTTGTTGCCTCTCCCTCCTGCGGACCGGTCTTCGGGACGCCATTCTTACCAAAATAGAACCACTCAACATCATTTTCATATCCGCTAACACCTTCCGGTGGCTCAGCGGAATACCAGCCAGTCACTGCCTTTCCGTCCTTACCATAAAAATGATATCCGGAAATGTCATCCCTACCGCTTCCCGCCAGATCTACCCAGCCAGTCTGCATAGCGCCGTTAGAATCGAAGCAATAATATGTGCCGTCAATTCTCTTCTCCGCATAACCATTGACTGTGTTGCTGTCCGGAACATACTTCTTACCGCTGGAATTGAAATAATACCACTTCTTGCCTTCCAGTTCGTCAAATGGATCTACGTTATCATCCTGTCCATCAGGCGGATCTAACTTATGCCAGCCAACCAAAGCTGCACCGTCATCGCCTGCGAAATACATATTATCCTCGATCCATCCTGTCTCCATGATGCCTTCACTATCGAAATGATACCACTTATTGTTGATCTTCTTCCAGGCATCCATAACTGCTTTGCCGCTCTCGGTAAAATAATACCAGTGAGTCTCATCTGTAGCGCCGTTGATGCTGGTTCCCAACTGCAGCCACTGGTTGTTGATCATAATACCATTAGAATCCACGTAATACTTATCTTCTACCCAGCTGTTAACTGCCATCTCTCCGTAACCGTCAAGATAACGCCACTTATTATCGGCACCCTTTTTCCACTCATTGGTCACATGACCGCCGCTGGAATCATAATAAACCCATTTTCCATTCTCCGATACCCATCCTGTCGCTGCCATAGCTGCCATACCACAACCTGCAGAAAGAGCAAGGGATAATACCAGTACTGCCAATCCCTTTTTCTTCATATTATAAATTCTCCTTTATCTTCAATCCTACAATCCTATGTTATATTTTACCAAGTTCTTTCCATTTATTCAATTAGTAATATCTTTCAATTCTCTTACAATCCAGCCTCACGGTTTTTCCTTGACGGGCTATAGCATCTCAAGTATAATCTTTTTGTAATTTGTTTATTTGGGTGTCGGCATGTTGCCGCCCTCTATCATAGAAAGGTTGGTATCAATTATGTGGATTGCAGATAGATGGAAAGATTACGAAGTTCTCGACTGCTCTGGCGGCGAGAAATTAGAGCGTTGGGGAGATTTTCTTCTGATCCGTCCGGACCCCCAGGTAATCTGGGAAACTCCCAAGGAGAATCGCGGCTGGAGACGTCCCAATGGGCATTATCACCGCAGCGCCAAAGGCGGCGGCGAATGGGAATTTTTCGATCTTCCCCAGCAGTGGACCATCGGATATCATGGTCTTACCTTCAACCTAAAACCATTCAGCTTTAAGCATACCGGTCTGTTCCCGGAACAGGCAGCGAACTGGGACTGGTTTGGTGAGAAGATCCAGAAAGCCGGACGCCCGATCAAAGTATTAAACTTATTTGCATATACCGGCGGCGCTACACTGGCAGCAGCAAAAGCAGGCGCCAGCGTTACCCACGTAGACGCTTCCAAGGGCATGGTCGGCTGGGCCAAAGAAAATGCAAAATCCAGTGGTCTGGAGGATGCTCCAATCCGCTGGATGGTGGATGACTGTGTAAAATTTGTAGAGAGAGAGATCCGCCGTGGCAATCACTATGACGCCATCATCATGGACCCACCATCTTATGGCCGCGGACCAAAGGGCGAGATCTGGAAGATCGAGGATGCCATTCACCCACTGGTAAAATTATGTGCCCAGTTGTTATCTGACAAACCTTTATTTTTCCTGATCAACTCCTATACCACTGGTCTGGCTCCTGCAGTTCTGACCTATATGCTCTCCATCGAAGTAAAGAGCAAATTTGGCGGTTCCGTGATTTCCGATGAGATCGGTCTTCCGGTTGCAAAAAATGGTCTGATTCTGCCTTGCGGTGCATCTGGCCGTTGGTCTGCGGACGAGTAAATCCATCATCCTTCATAGCTTTGGGACATCCCAGTCTAGTACAGTTTATCCAGTACAGACTGGGATGTTTTTTCATTGTTTTTGCTGCAGGCATCATAATATCTCCGGTAATACTCTGTGCAAAGAAGATCCACCAGAAACAGCTGGCCAATCTCTGCTGATGCCGAGCCGCCTTGAAGCGGCCCCTCTTCAGAACCGCACAACAGCACAAGATCCGCAAAAGCGGTCAACGGTGACTTGGCGAAATGCGTGATACAGATCACCTTCGCGCCCGCATGTTTTGCCAGCTCCGCCACATGGATGGAATCCTTCGTTGCTCCAGAATAGGAAAATACCACTGCCGCTTCTCCAGGCCGCATGGTGGCCGCGACCATAGCCTGGGTGTGTGTATCCTGTACACAATATGCTTTTGGTTCAATCCTCAGAAACTTGTTCGCTGCTTTCAAGGCCACCAGAAGGCTGGCTCCCACACCAAAAAACCAGATCCGTTCCGCAGCATGAAAGATATCCACCGTTTGAGACACGACCTTCTCATCCAGAAGGCTGTAGGTTTCAGCCAGCGCTTTCATATTCGTATTTAATACTTTTTTCGCCAGCTCACTAAAACTATCTTCCAGGCTGGTTTCTCCCGCCAGACGGCTTTCTTCCTCTTTTCCATCATGAATGCTGAGTGACAGCTGCATTTTAAATTCCTGATACCCTTTCACTCCCATGGTCCGGCAGAAGCGGAACACGCTGGTATCACCAACCTTACATTCATCCGCCAGTTCTGTAATTGACATAAAAAGAACTCTCTTCGGATTCTGCAGGATAAAATCAGCCACTTTCTTTTCTGCCTTCGTAAACTGATTATACATGGTATGTACTTTTGCTAAAAAGTCACTCTGCATGCTTGTCCACTCCTCTCTGCTTTTCGGAATCTGCTGTTTTCTCCGATCTATCCCGGTCATTCATCACTTTTCTCTCTTTTAAGAGCATCCTGTCAGCTTCCTTCACCGCCTTCACGAACCGCCCTGCGATCTGTTGTGGTCTGGTAATGGCTCCGCCAACCACCACTGCATAAGCACCTTTCCGGAGCATCCGGGCCGCCTGGTCAGGTTCCTCAATTCTCCCCTCTGCGATGACAGGAACCGGAAGTACCTGACTCAACCGTTCCACCAGCTGATAATCCGGTTTTTCTGCCAGTCTTGACTGCTCCGTATACCCGCTCATCGTGGTACTGATCAGATCCATCCCTGCTTTCCATGCAGCAATTCCTTCTTCATAAACAGCAACATCAGCCATAAAAATTGCATCTGGATACTTTCGACGGATCTCAGTCATAAATTCTATCGTATTCCTTCCATCCCCACGCTGTCTATGGGTACAATCCAGGGCGATCACATCTGCGTGAACTGAAAGGAGAGCTTCTATTTCGTTCTCAGTCGGTGTGATATAAGCATCATACCCCGGATATTCTTTCTTAATCAGACCAATCACCGGCAATCCTGTTGCTTTTTTCACTGCCTGGATATCCCGCAGGCCATTGGCCCGGATCATGGCCGTCCCGGCTCTCTGGGCCGCTATCGCAAACCGGTCCATCAAGCTGCTTGTTTCATCATAAAATGTCTCACCAGGAAGCGCCTGACAAGATACGATCAGTTGGCCTTTCATCAGTCCTAACAGTTTTTCTTTTTCCATTGCCCATCAACCTTCTGTTCCATAAAGGATCGGAATCAGATCCTGAAGATCCCCAATCCGGTAATCAGGCTTCCATTCGCCACAATCCGTGTTTTCGTCCCTACAGATCCAACAGGTATCGAGTCCAGCATTTATACCCCCTCTTATATCAGAAGTCAGAGAATCTCCGATCACCAGAGTTGTTTTCTCATCAAAATCCGGGATATGTCCCTTCACATAATCAAAGAATTCCTTCGCAGGTTTGGAGTAACCAATCTCGCCAGAAATAAACATGTGTTCAAAGTACTGATCCAGTCCTGATCCGGCCATACGATGATACTGGGTGTCCTTCACACCATTGGTGATCACATACAATCGGAAATCCGGTTTTAATCGATCTAATACCTGGTTCACATGAGGCATTTTCTGGATTCCTTCATTCAGATATTTCCGATATGCGTGTTCCCACTGTTCTCCATCTACCTTCTGTCCGTATTCCCGCATCAGAATTTCAAACCGTCTGCAGCATCCGTCTCCCACAGCGATTTCTCCACGTTCAATCTGTTCCCAGATTTTTTTATTGATCATATGGTAACGCCGAAACAGTTCTTCTGTATAAGGCACTTCCAGGTCAATGGTCATGTTCCGAAAGGATTCTGCCTCGTTCGCATCAAAATCCAGAATGGTATTATCAATATCAAATAGTAACGTGCGGTATTTCATGAATCTCCTCGTTTCCTGTCTTTGTCGCCTTTTTCATTTCTATAACAGAAAAACCCCAGAAACTAAAAGTCTCTGGGGCAATCTTACGCTTGGACATAAATAACTATATTTTATGAAGTTCTCTTCGAAATTACTCGATGATAGAAACTACTCTACCGGAACCAACGGTACGGCCACCCTCACGGATAGCGAAACGCAGACCCTGCTCCATAGCTACTGGATGAATCAGCTCTACAGTCATCTCTACGTTATCGCCTGGCATACACATCTCAACGCCCTCTGGTAACTCGCAAACGCCAGTTACGTCAGTTGTTCTGAAGTAGAACTGTGGACGATAGTTGTTGAAGAATGGAGTATGACGACCACCCTCATCTTTGGTCAGAACGTATACCTGAGCAGTAAATTTGTGATGGCAGTGTACGGAACCTGGTTTGCACAGACACTGACCTCTCTCGATCTCAGTTCTCTGAACACCACGAAGCAGTGCACCGATGTTATCACCAGCCTGAGCCTCGTCAAGCAGCTTACGGAACATCTCGATACCAGTTACAACAGTCTTACGGGTCTCCTCGTGGATACCAACGATCTCAACCTCATCGTTCAGATGCAGAACACCACGCTCTACACGACCGGTAGCTACAGTACCACGACCAGTAATGGTGAATACGTCCTCTACAGGCATCAGGAATGGCTTATCAGTCTCACGCTGTGGATCTGGAATCCAGCTATCAACTGCGTCCATAAGCTCCATGATCTTGTCGCCCCATGGGCCCTGTGGATCCTCAAGAGCTTTCAGAGCGGAACCCTGGATGATTGGAGTATCATCGCCTGGGAACTCATACTCGTTCAGCAGCTCACGGATCTCCATGTCTACTAACTCAAGTAACTCTGGATCGTCAACCATATCGCACTTGTTCATGAATACTACGATATAAGGAACGCCTACCTGACGGGACAGAAGGATATGCTCTCTTGTCTGAGCCATAACACCATCAGTTGCAGCAACAACCAGGATAGCGCCATCCATCTGAGCAGCACCAGTGATCATGTTCTTAACGTAGTCAGCATGTCCTGGGCAGTCAACGTGAGCGTAATGTCTGTGCTCAGTCTCATACTCAACGTGTGCTGTAGAAATAGTAATACCACGCTCTCTCTCTTCTGGAGCTTTATCGATGTTCTCGAAATCTGTAGCTGTGTTACCAGCAACTCTCTCAGACAGAACTTTAGTGATAGCTGCAGTTAAAGTAGTTTTACCATGGTCAACGTGTCCGATGGTACCAATGTTACAATGTGGTTTGGTTCTTTCAAACTTTGCTTTTGCCATTTTATAACGTCCTCCTTAATTGCCCCTTTAGGGGTTCTCATTAGGGGTCCGGCGTTTATACGCCGGACTCCTCCATTTATACAGGCTAGAGTTTATTATATGCTATTTGCACATGTTTTTCAAGCCTAAATCATTATTTGCCTTTTCTTTCAGCAATAATTTTTTCCTGAACAGACTTCGGAACCTGCTCATATTTCTCGAAGAACATAGAGTAGTTACCACGTCCCTGTGTTCTGGAACGTAAGTCTGTAGAGTAACCGAACATCTCAGATAACGGTACATATGCTTTAACCATCTTACCGCCACCGATGTCCTCCATACCCTCGATACGGCCACGACGAGAGTTGATATCACCGATAACATCTCCCATGTACTCCTCAGGCATGGTTACTTCTACTTTCATGATCGGCTCAAGAAGAACAGATCCTGCTTTCTGCATAGCCTCTTTGAATGCCAGGGAACCAGCAATCTTGAATGCCATCTCGTTGGAGTCTACCTCATGGTAGGAACCATCAAATACAGTAGCGTGAACACCCAGAACTGGGAATCCACCAAGGATACCGGACTTGGAAGCCTCTTCGATACCTGCGCCAACAGCTGGGATGTACTCTTTCGGGATCGCACCACCAACTACTGTGGAATCAAACTTGAAGGTCTCTTCTGCGTTTGCATCCATTGGCTCAAAGTGTACTTTACAGTGACCGTACTGACCACGACCACCAGACTGTTTTGCATACTTGCTGTCTACATCAACGGCCTTTGTAAAGGTCTCTTTGTAAGCAACCTGTGGAGCGCCAACGTTCGCTTCAACGTTGAACTCACGAAGCAGACGGTCTACGATGATCTCCAGATGAAGCTCGCCCATACCGGAGATGATAGTCTGACCAGTCTCCTGGTTTGTCTTTGCGCGGAAGGTTGGATCCTCCTCTGCAAGTTTTGCCAGCGCCTCGCCCATCTTGCCCTGACCAGCTTTGGTCTTTGGCTCGATCGCGATATCGATAACTGGCTCCGGGAATACCATGGATTCCAGGATTACAGGATGCTGATCATCACAGATGGTATCACCAGTTGTTGTGTTCTTGAAACCAACAGCTGCAGCGATATCACCGGAATAAACCTTGTCTAACTCCTGTCTCTTATTTGCATGCATCTGAAGAATACGTCCTACACGCTCCTTCTTATCCTTGGTAGCGTTCAGTACATAAGAACCGGAGTTCATGGTACCGGAGTACACACGGAAGAATGCAAGCTTACCAACGAATGGGTCAGTCATGATCTTGAATGCCAGAGCGGAGAATGGCTCTTCATCAGAAGAGTGTCTCACAACCTCGTTGCCATCTAAGTCAACGCCCTTGATTGGTGGGATATCGATTGGAGAAGGCATGTACTCAAGAATTGCATCCAGCAGCTTCTGAACGCCTTTGTTTCTGTATGCAGAACCACAGCATACTGGAACAGCGGTACACTCGCAGGTAGCTTTTCTTAAAACCTTCTTCAGATCTTCAACGGATGGCTCCTCGCCCTCCAGATACTGCATCATCAGGTCATCATCTAACTCGCAGATCTTCTCAACTAACTCAGTACGATACAGTTCAGCCTCGTCCTTCATATCATCTGGGATCTCTACGATAGAGATGTCCTCGCCCTTATCATCGTTGTAGATGTAGGCTTTCATCTCAAATAAGTCGATGATTCCTTTGAACTCATCTTCTTTACCGATTGGCAGCTGCAGACAGATAGCGTTCTTACCCAGACGGGTCTTGATCTGCTCTACTGCGCCGTAGAAGTTTGCACCAAGGATATCCATCTTATTGATGAATGCCATACGTGGTACATTGTAGGTATCAGCCTGACGCCATACGTTCTCAGACTGTGGCTCTACACCGCCTTTTGCACAGAAGACACCAACAGCGCCGTCAAGTACACGAAGGGAACGCTCAACCTCTACTGTAAAGTCAACGTGTCCTGGGGTATCAATGATGTTGATACGATGCTCCAGAGCACCTGGTTTTCTCTTGCAATTCTCCTGCAGAGTCCAGTGACAGGTAGTAGCAGCTGAAGTGATTGTGATACCTCTTTCCTGCTCCTGCTCCATCCAGTCCATGGTAGCAGTACCTTCATGAG
>PVMN01003838.1_pt1 | contig 11196 bp, 10 predicted proteins | sample 1853401 | NCBI WGS metagenome assembly PVMN01 (sample SAMN08533510, study PRJNA380276) | Human gut metagenome, whole genome shotgun sequencing project.
GTCGAAACGAATGAATATCCGTCCGGATTACGGAATAGGGGCTTCTCTGAGAGACGGCTCCTATTTTTCTGAAATAGGATTAACCGGGTGCTTTCATAATATGTCTTTTTAAAATTATAAGTTAAATATTCAAGGTTCTATAAGGTAATACACACTGTAAACTATGTACTAGGGTGTGATTAACATCTTTTTACTATTTATATAACAGTATGCGATTGCCTTCCTTCTTATACCGGATACCACTTGTATATTCGATAGATTGAAGAACCGCTTCCAGACTCTTGTTATCGTGTTCTCCGGAAATCAGATTATTGAATTGCCCATCGGCAAATGTAATACGGCAATTGTACATTCGCTCCAGTTCCTTAGCCACATCACGTATCGGAGTACTGTTGAAACGCAGACCGCCTTTTTTCCATATGGCTACGGGACGTTCTTCCCGTCGTTTGCTGTATTCGCCCGAAATGGTATTGATAAGCACTTGCTCTTTGCCCTTCAACCGCATCATTGCTTCCGGCAAATCCACTTGCACTTTTCCGCTTTCCACTTCTACAGAAACGATTTCATCAGAAGTATAGGATTTTATATCAAAGCAGGTTCCCAGTACATGTACATTGAAGCGGTGGGTACTGACAATAAAGGGTTGTTCCTCATTTCTGTATACCTGAAAATATCCTTCACCTTCCAGCTCTATTTTGCGCTCTTTTCCTATGAAGCTATTCGGATACCGGACATGTGAGCAGGAATTTAGTGTCAGTTGGGTGCCGTCGGGTAGAAGGATCTGTTTGCGTTCGCCATAAGAGGTTGAGGCTTCCAAATAAATAATCTGCTGTTCATTCTGATGTTTCAGATAATGAATTCCGCCCAGTACCAGGCAAATGATTGCTGCTGTGCTGACAGTAGCAACTGCGATACGACGGAACCAAGTACGTTTTTTATGTTCTATGCGTTTCAATAATTGACGTGCCTCTCGTTTATAGTGTTCACGTTCAAGATCTGTGAGAGGTTGCTGTGTTGCGGCTTCTTCCCAGACATCAGAAGACAACTCGTTGAGTATCTCATTATTATCCGAGTCGTGCAGGTTATTCAGTAGTTGCCGTGCATCTTCTGTTGTGTAGAGATCATCCAGATAACGGCGATATAGGCTCTTATTATTTTCTGTATTCTTCATATCCTATTATTTAGAATCCGGGTATAACTTAATTTTCCCTTTACATAATTAGTACACAAGTGAAAAGAATATCTAGGGTGTAGTTAACTTCCTTTAACTGTATATGCCGTTAGAAACTATCTCACGTTAAAGATTGAGACAGATAAGAAGTAAAATCAGGTCAGCGCCAGTAACGGAGTGTTTTTCCAAATATGTACGAAGCGAACGCAAAGAAGATGAGATATGTTCTTGTACCGTGTTGACTGAAATTCCCAACGCTTCTGCTATTTCTTTGTGAGACATTTGTTTCTCACGGCTCATTTCGAATATTTCCCGCTGGCGGGAAGTAAGTTGTTCCAGTGCATGAAATATAATCTTTTGCAAATCATTGGCAATGATTTCATTGTTCGTTTCATTACTGTAATCTATAGCTTGTGAAAGGATTTGTTCTTTCAGCCGGTCTTCGCTTGCCAGTTCACGTAACTGGTTCAAAATCCGGTTACGCATGATTGTATATAAATAAGAAGAAAATGAAGCGTCCGGATTAATAAAACGGCGACTTTCCCAAATCACAGTAAAAGCATCCTGAAAGATATCTTCGGCATATTCGCGTGATTTAAGGAAACGCATGGCAAAATATATCAGGCGATTTTTATAAGCCGCATAAAGTTCACAGAATGCATCCTCATCTCCGGCTATCAGACGGATGACAAGCGAACGTTCATTACCGGGAATATTTGTTGAGCACATATAGTATTTTAGGTTTCAATTCACAAAGGGACTGTTAGAATATCACAAACGTACGTAAAATCCGGGAAATAAAAAAGGAAAAAAGTGGCTAATCCTTTTCAGAGTTATTTCAGTATCATGATTTTTCTTTGCCGGAGATAATTTACTATCTTTGCAACTTTAACCCGATAATCAATGAATAGAATATTATATAGCGCTAAGGTTTGGCTGTTCGTTTTATTAGTTGGAATGGCGTCCACCGTATGGGCACAAAGTGATGATTTCACTACATGGACCAAGTTTAAAGTGAATCATAAGATAGATTCCCGGTTTTCAGTTTCTGGTGATTTGGAACTGCGTACGAAAGAGGATATGAGCAGGATAGATCGTTGGGGGCTTTCTGTCGGTGGTGTTTATCATGCATATTCTTTCTTGAATTTGGGTGTCGGTTATGAAACTCATTGTTGGAATCCGGGTGATTCGGATTGGAAACTCAGGCATCGTTATCATATCAGTGCGGTTGCAAGTTTCCGTTATCAATGGTTGAAAGTATCTTTGCGGGAGAGTTTCCAGCAGACTTTTGATCGTGGAGATTCGGAAACCCGTCTGCGTTCCCGTTTAAAATTGGCCTATGCACCTGCGAAAGGAATTGTTTCACCTTATTTTTCTGTCGAAATCTATCAAAGTCTGGACGATGCCTCTTTTTGGAGAGCAGATCGTATGCGCTATCGTCCGGGAGTTGAGATTGATCTAGCTAAACGTTGGTCGTTGGATGCATTTTATTGTTATCAGTATGGACCTTCACGGGGAAAACATATTGCCGGTATTGAAGTGGTTTATTCTTTCTGAAAATAGTCAACTGCTTATATAATAAGGTGTAGGTTTTAGTTGGATTAATATATAGGAATTTATAAATGATTGATTATTTGTGTGTTAAATAAAGAATTGAACATTTCTTAATGAAAACATATATTGTCTTAATAATAATATGTACTTTCGCGTCCGGCATTTCAAAATGAAATGTTGAAATTAAAGATTCTACAGTAACAACAGACGTGTTGTATAGTGTTTCATAACCGCAAGCTAATACTTCTCTTATGCCATTTTTCTGTTCAATCAGAAATTTCTAGTGGGAAATTAATATAAAAATAAGATGAAAGTATTTTCTAACTTACAAAAAGGGGTAAGTTTTTTTGTTCTTTTCACTGCCTTATTGACTGCTTGTGTGAATCACATCTCAGAGGAAGAAGGGGAAATCATTAATAATGGAGATATTCCATTGAAATTTGTAGCTGATATTCATGAGGTAGTTAATACTCGTGTGGCAAATAATAGTTTTGAGGAAGGGGATGAAGTTGGCTTGTTTGCACTTGCGGGGAATACTACCATGCAAGAGGAACGCTATGCCGATAATCTTCATTTTGTGCGTTCTTCTAATGGTGAATTTGTTGCTGATGAGTCGGTTTATTACCCGGACGATGGAGTAACGTTGAATTTAATCAGTTATTATCCATATCAAGAAGAAGGAGTGGCAATGGGTGAAAGTACCATGCAAGTGTCAGTTGCTACGAGTCAGAATAAACAGGCAGATTATTCGCATTCGGATTTTCTGATAGCATCCAAAGAGGATGTATTAGCCAGTAAAGAGGCTATAGCGCTGACTTATAACCATCAATTCTTTCGTTTGAAAGTCGCTCTTGTTCCCGGTGAAGGGGAAAATGTAGAAGATATGTTGTCTGCCAAACCCACGCTTTCTGTAAATGGTTTTTATACTAAGGCAATATATGACTTTCAGAAAGAGATATTCTCTGCTTATTCCGAAGAGAAAGAGATTACTCCTGCAGGCGAATGGGAGATAAAAGGGAACCGGTTGGTAGGAAAGGAGCTGATTCTGATACCGCAGGAGGCAACTGTGGGATACCAATATATAATGCTGGAAGCCGGGGGGAAATCATATACTAGCTTGTTACCTTCCACTTTACAACTGAAAAGCGGTAAGCAGAGAGAACTGGAAATTACATTTGTAGCAGATGAAGATGTATTAATGAGTAAAGTCAGTGGAGAAATCGGCGATTGGGATGGAACTGAGACAGATCAGGCTGAATCGGTAACTCTCCATAAATATGTAGATGTATCGAAACTGACTTTTGAAAAATCGGATGTATATAGAGTATTAAATGGCGGAAAACAAGTTGCCGAAATATGTAAAGAGTACTTGGTAACTCCGGAGTTCTCTTCTCAGGCAATCGTTGCCTATCCGATGAAAGAGGACGGTAGTGTGGATTTATCGCAAGGGATTGTGGCACAACTACCGGGAAAATCAGGCAAGGTTCATGGTGGAAGCGTTTCATGGAATATGGATGATAATTCTTTAACGTATGTTGCCGGGAACTTGGCCGCTCGTAATAATGTTTATGTAATGGCGGATGGAAAAATATCATTATCGGTAGCCGTTGCAGATAATGTCTTATCTGTTTTAGCATTAGAAGATATTGTCCGTGATGTACGTGGCGGTATGATTCATAACTATCCATTGGTGAAGATTGGGACTCAATACTGGATGCGGGATAATTTGGAGACTGCCTTGTATGTGAATGGTGATGAACTTACTAAGTTGGATGCCGTAACAGAAAATGCTGTCGGATATTTGCAATCGGATGCAGAATACTATTTTTATACTGCTAATGTGGCATTATCTGCTAATTTCTTACCTGCACATTGGAATATACCGAATTGGGAAGACTGGGATATTTTGAATGCTTATCTGAAGGAGGATGCTTCTTTGCTGAAATCAGGAACTTGGTTACCACTGAAAACAGGAGAAACAGCACAACCGGCTAATAATCTTTCAGGCTTTAATGCTGCTCCTGTGGGAATGTGGGTTGAACCGAATCAGAATATATTTGAAGGTAAACATTTGGCATATTGGACGTTGGATGATACAAATGCAGCAATAGCCGATGATGTCTTTTACCTGAAAAGTGATGCGAATACGATTGAAAGGTCTGCACCGGGTGTCGAGAAAAAAGCTTTTGCAATTCGTTGTATCCGAAAGTAAATGGGTGGAAATGATTTATCTTTTTCATATTTTGCTTATATTTGAGGAGAAAAACTAAAAAGAGAGCATCATGAAGAAGATAATAAATCCCTGGAAAGGCATGGAAGGGTACAACTGTTTCGGTTGTGCTTCACATAATGAATCTGGAGCAAAGATGGAGTTTTATGAAGACGGTGATGAAATCGTAAGTATCTGGAAGCCCCGTCCTGAATATCAGGGCTGGATTGATACATTGCACGGTGGCATTCAGGCGGTTTTGTTGGACGAAATTTGTGCTTGGGCGGTACTTCGTAAGTTACAGACAACAGGGGTTACTTCGAAAATGGAGACTCGTTACCGGAAACCTATCAGTACAAAAGATACCCATATTGTACTGCGTGCGTCCATTAAAGAAGTGAAACGGAATATTGTTATTATCCAAGCCAAGCTATATAATAAGGATGAAGAAGTCTGTACGGAAGCAGTTTGCACCTATTTTACTTTCTCGAAAGAAAAGTCGAAGGATGAGATGCATTTTACTCATTGTGATGTAGAGTCGGAAGAGATTTTACCTTTAATTTGAAATAAAAACTCAAGTTTTTGTGATAAATGTTTGGAAGTATGAAACAAATGCTTTATTTTTGTCGCAGTTAATAGAAGAAATATGAAATATACAGCTATACATCATCATCATCATTTTCCTAACGAATAACTCGGTGGGCGTAGATGATATTGTGTATACTCTATATAACGATAACGAAGGCTTACCGAATGCGGTAAGCCTTTTTTTATTTCCTGATTTGGATAGTAATTAATAATAAATAATTAAATAAGATCATGTTAAGAATCGCAGTACAAGCCAAAGGACGTCTCTTCGAAGAGACAATGGCACTTTTAGAAGAGTCGGATATCAAGTTGAGCACTACTAAACGTACTTTGTTGGTGCAGTCTTCCAATTTTCCTATCGAAGTATTATTCCTTCGTGACGATGATATTCCGCAAACGGTGGCTACCGGTGTAGCTGATTTGGGTGTTGTCGGTGAAAATGAATTTATGGAAAAAGAAGAAGATGCCGATATTATTAAACGTCTGGGTTTCAGTAAATGCCGTCTGTCATTAGCTATGCCGAAAGACATTGAATATCCCGGATTGTCATGGTTCAATGAGAAGAAAATCGCAACTTCTTATCCTGTCATTCTCCGTAACTTCTTGAAGAAAAATGGTGTGAATGCAGAAATCCACGTTATCACCGGTTCTGTGGAAGTGTCTCCGGGCATTGGACTGGCCGATGCTATTTTTGATATTGTAAGCTCCGGTTCTACTTTAGTCAGCAACCGTTTGAAAGAAGTGGAAGTGGTTATGAAATCAGAAGCCCTGCTGATTGGTAACAAGAATATGAGCGATGAGAAAAAAGAGGTGCTGAATGAACTGTTGTTCCGTATGAACGCAGTGAAGACTGCAGAAGATAAGAAATACGTGCTGATGAATGCTCCGAAAGATAAGTTGGAAGAAATTATCGCTGTATTGCCGGGTATGAAGAGTCCTACCGTTATGCCGTTGGCACAAGAAGGCTGGTGTTCCGTTCATACAGTGCTTGACGAAAAACGTTTTTGGGAAATCATCGGAAAGCTGAAAGTTTTGGGAGCAGAGGGTATCTTGGTACTTCCGATTGAAAAAATGATTGTATAACTATGAAACTAATTAAATACCCTTCAAAAGAGCAGTGGACGGAACTATTGAAGCGTCCGGCACTGAATACGGAAAGCCTGTTCGATACGGTTCGTTCTATTATAAATAAGGTAAGGGCAGAAGGTGATAAAGCTGTACTCGAATATGAAGCAGCTTTTGATAAAGTGACCCTGTCTGCACTTGCTGTCACTCCTGAAGAAATGCAGGTAGCCGAATCATTGGTGAGTGACAAATTGAAGACCGCTATCTCTTTGGCTAAACAGAATATCGAAACATTCCACTCTTCCCAACGCTTTGTCGGAAAGAAGGTAGAGACAATGAACGGTGTAACCTGTTGGCAGAAAGCGGTAGGCATCGGGAAAGTAGGACTTTATATTCCGGGCGGAACAGCCCCGCTTTTTTCAACAGTGCTGATGCTCGCTGTTCCTGCAAAAATTGCAGGATGCAAAGAGATCGTACTTTGTACGCCCCCTGATAAGGAAGGAAACATTCACCCGGCTATCCTTTTCGCTGCTCGATTGGCAGGGGTAAGCAAGATTTTCAAGACAGGCGGTGTACAGGCTATTGCAGCGATGGCCTATGGAACGGAAAGTGTTCCTAAAGTATATAAGATTTTCGGTCCCGGAAACCAATATGTGACAGCCGCCAAACAATTGGTCAGCTTGCGTGATGTAGCCATTGATATGCCTGCCGGCCCATCAGAAGTAGAGGTGTTGGCTGATGCATCGGCAAATCCTGCTTTTGTGGCTGCGGATTTATTGTCGCAGGCAGAACACGGAGTGGATAGTCAGGCCATGCTGATTACGACTTCCGAGAAACTGCAAACAGAAGTCATGGCAGAAGTAGAACGCCAACTGGCTGAATTGCCTCGTCGGGAGATTGCTGTCAAATCGTTGGAGAACAGTAAACTGATTCTGGTTAAGGATATGGATGAAGCATTGGAGCTTACAAATGCCTATGCTCCCGAACACTTGATTATAGAAACGGAAAACTATATGGAAGTAGCTGAGCGTGTCACCAATGCCGGTTCCGTCTTCCTAGGTTCTTTGACTCCCGAAAGTGCGGGCGACTATGCTTCCGGCACGAATCACACCTTGCCGACCAATGGATATGCAAAAGCATATAGCGGTGTAAGCCTGGATAGTTTCATCCGTAAAATTACATTTCAGGAAATCCTCCCGGAAGGAATAAAGGCTATCGGTCCGGCTATCGAAGAAATGGCGGCTAATGAACATCTGGATGCACATAAGAATGCCGTCACTATCCGCCTTAAAGCAATTAATAAGTAATAACTGAAATTTAAAAAGTATTGCTGATGAAAACATTACAAGAACTAACCCGACCGAATATATGGAAGTTGAAGCCATACTCTTCGGCTCGTGATGAATATAAAGGTTTTACGGCATCTGTCTTTTTGGACGCAAACGAGAATCCGTACAATACGCCTCATAACCGCTATCCGGATCCTATGCAGTGTGAACTGAAAGCACTGCTGTCGAAAATCAAGAAAGTATCTCCCGAACACATCTTCTTGGGAAATGGTAGTGATGAGGCTATTGACCTGGTTTTTCGTGCATTCTGCGAACCGGGTAAAGACAATGTAGTAGCTATCGACCCTACTTACGGAATGTATCAGGTTTCTGCCGATGTGAACGATGTAGAATACCGGAAAGTGCTGTTGGATGATAACTTCCAGTTTTCGGCAGATAAGCTATTGGCAGCTACTGACGACCATACCAAACTGATTTTCCTTTGTTCACCGAATAATCCGACAGGAAACGACTTGCTTCGTTCTGAAATAGAAAAGCTCCTTTGTAAGTTTGAGGGGTTGGTACTGTTGGATGAGGCATATAACGACTTCTCTTCTGCCCCTTCTTTCCTGGAAGATTTGGATAAATATCCGAACCTTGTCGTATTCCAGACATTCTCCAAAGCATGGGGATGTGCCGCTATTCGTTTGGGAATGGCATTTGCGTCAACTGAAATAATCGCTATCCTGAGTAAAATCAAGTATCCTTATAATGTCAATCAATTGACTCAACAACAGGCTGTCTCTATGTTGCACAAACATTATGAGATAGAACGTTGGGTAAAAACGCTGAAAGAAGAACGTGACTATCTGGAAGAAGAATTTAGGAAACTGTCGTGCACAATCAAGCTATTTCCGTCCGATGCGAATTTTTTCCTGGTTAAGGTGACAGATGCCGTGAAAATCTACAATTATCTGGTAGGTGAAGGTATTATTGTCCGTAATCGCCATTCGGTATCACTTTGTTGCAACTGCTTGCGTGTGACAGTAGGTACCCGGATAGAGAATAATACATTGTTGGCGGCTCTTAGAAAATATGAAGGATAAAGGATATGAAGAAGAAAGTATTATTTATAGATAGAGATGGTACATTGGTCATTGAACCACCTGTTGATTATCAGCTCGATTCATTGGAAAAGTTAGAATTCTATCCGAAAGTATTCCGTAATTTGGGCTTTATCCGTGGCAAACTCGATTTCGAATTTGTGATGGTTACCAATCAGGATGGACTGGGTACTTCTTCTTTTCCGGAAGAAACATTTTGGCCTGCCCACAATTTGATGTTGAAGACATTGGCAGGAGAGGGGATTGTTTTTGACGATATTCTGATAGACCGTAGTTTTCCCGAGGAGAATGCGCCTACTCGCAAACCGCGTACCGGTATGCTGACAAAATACATCAACAACCCCGACTATGATCTTGCGGGAAGTTTTGTGGTGGGTGACCGTCCTACTGACGTAGAGCTTGCCAAGAACTTGGGATGCCGTGCCATTTATTTGCAGGATTCAACTGAAAGTTTGAAAGAAAAAGGTTTGGAAGATGTTTGTGCGCTTGCAACAACAGATTGGGATCAGATAGCCGAGTTTCTTTTTGCAGGTGAACGGAAAGCGGAAGTCCGTCGTACAACAAAAGAAACGGATATATATGTATCTCTGAACCTTGATGGAAGCGGTACTTGTGATATTTCCACCGGTCTTGGTTTCTTCGACCATATGCTCGAACAGATCGGAAAGCACTCCGGCATGGATTTGACAATTCGTGTAAAAGGAGACTTGGAGGTAGACGAACATCATACCATCGAAGATACTGCTATTGCTTTGGGAGATTGTATTTATCAGGCTTTGGGTAGCAAGAGAGGAATCGAACGGTATGGCTATGCATTGCCTATGGATGATTGTCTCTGCCAGGTTTGTCTGGATTTTGGCGGTCGCCCCTGGTTGGTATGGGATGCTGAATTCAGGCGCGAAAAGATAGGAGAGATGCCTACGGAAATGTTCCTTCATTTCTTTAAGTCGTTAAGTGACGCTGCAAAAATGAATCTGAATATCAAAGCGGAAGGGCAGAATGAGCACCACAAGATAGAGGGAATTTTTAAAGCTCTTGCACGTGCCTTGAAGATGGCGCTCAAAAGAGATATCTATCATTTTGAACTTCCGTCCAGTAAGGGCGTACTCTGATTGATTGCTAATATTATTCGAAGAATCAGAGAAGTTGATGTAGAACGAATAAAAAAAGAAGTGATGCAGTGATTCAATTGACTGTATGATTTAGTCAAATCATAAGGAAGATTTAGAAACTTCTATTGTATGAATTAGTGCATTCTCCTTATCTTTTAACTAATTCAACTGCTGGTATTATTCTGTTGCACTTGTGTAACGGTGCAAATGGACTTGAGTAACTATCCGGACAGACTTGTGTAACTGAACAGTTGCACAAGTTTGTCCGGATAGTTATTTATAATAGATGCTAATATGCTGGAATATATCGGATTACAAAGAAAACGCAGTTTTTCTTTCCAAAAAGTAAAAATCAACCGTACGTTTTTTGTAAACTTCTCTTAAAATGGCCTCGTTTTTATACCTAAATCGTTGATATATAGTGCTGCAACATTTTTGTTTTTCCCTGTATAATACTTAAAATAAATACAAAAATGTGGCAGACAAAAATGCCTGCCAGAATAAACTTTCTATCCAAAAGAACTATAAGTTCTCTATTTCTTTAAGCCACATCGCTGAACTGGCATCACTCGGCATTCTCCAATCTCCTCTCGGACTGATAGAAATGCTACCGACTTTCGGCCCATCGGGCAGACATGAACGTTTGAACTGTTGATTGAAGAAACGGCGGAAGAAGATAAGCAACCATTTCTTAATGGTCTCTTCGTCATAACTTCCTCTAAATGCGATATTTGCCAGATAATAAATCTTTGACGGACGGAAACCGAAACGCAGGAAATAATAAAGGAAGAAGTCATGCAGTTCGTAAGGGCCTACCAAATCTTCCGTCTTTTGTTTGATGTCCCCGTTTTCATCTGCCGGAATCAGCTCCGGGCTGATGGGGGTATCCACTATATCAAGTAAGGTAGCTTTTGAATCCTCGTCCACACCATTTTCTGCCACCCACTGTACCAGATATTTCACAAGTGTTTTGGGGACGCTTGCATTGACGCCATACATTGACATATGGTCACCATTGTAAGTTGCCCATCCCAAAGCAAGTTCCGATAAGTCACCTGTGCCCACTACCATCCCCCAGGTTTGGTTAGCTACATCCATTAATATT
>PVMN01003854.1_pt1 | contig 11162 bp, 11 predicted proteins | sample 1853401 | NCBI WGS metagenome assembly PVMN01 (sample SAMN08533510, study PRJNA380276) | Human gut metagenome, whole genome shotgun sequencing project.
GGTATCGCCGTTGGTCGGCAGGGTTTCAATGATCGCGAATTTCAAGCCCAGCTTGGCCGCGACCGCACCGCACATTAAGCCGCCGTTGCCCGCGCCGACGATGACAGTCCCGGTTTCGACTGTTTCCGAAACCTCCGGCGTATCCGGTTCTGTGCCTAACCAGTCGACCACTTCCTTGGTCTGTGTAGTTTCATCCACAACCGTCACGTCGATTTCGCCCTTCGCCTGCGCGATACAGTTTTTCAGCGCTTTCGCGACGGCATTGGACGTAACGGTCGCGCCGGTGACCGCGTCGAATTCAGGAGACTGCGCTTCTAAAGCACGCTTCACCAGTTCTTCAGCGGCTGCCTGTCCGATCGACGGTGTTTCACCGGACAGATCCAGAACGATATCCGTGATTTTCTCCGCATCAAAGGTTGCGGTTACCTCAATGGTCGCCATCCCCGTAGCGGTCGCGGAATAGGTGCCCGGCGTATAAGTCCCGGTTTTCGCGCTATTCCCCGTTGTTGAGCAGCCTCCCAGAAGTCCCGCTGCCGTCATGCCGGCAACGCCGAGAGCGGCTGTTATCAAAAAGTCTCTTCGTGTGATATTTTTTGCCATGATTATCCCTCCAATCCTGGATGATAAAACTCGGTGTAACACCGAGTCAAGAGTACTTTGCGAAAAAATGATCTTATGCTAAAATAAATTCATGAAAAAATATAAAATCGGGGAATTTTCCAAATATCTTGGCGTGACCGCCGACTTCGTAAAATATTATGAGCAGCTGAACGTGGTCTCGGCTGAGAAGACAACGGTTCCCAAGCGCTATGCCTTTCATAATGCCGGACGGGTAATTGAATGTCTGCGGTTAAAAAGCTGCGGCTTTCATTCACGGGAGATCCGGCAGATCTTCGCTTCGGTCTCCAGCGATGAATTGATGACGATGATGCAGGAAAACGCTGATCAGCTGAAAAAAGAGATGATGCAGAAACAGGTTTCTTATCAGGGACATCAGGCGTTAGCGGCCTGGGCGGCGAGGACCAAGGACAATCCCGCACCCTATGAATATCTTGAGCTGCCGGCGCATTATTTCCTTCACCACACGGATTATGACAATTTTGTGGAAGATCCCGCAGTGTATCAGGCTCTGCCTTCCTGGATGGAATGGATGCCAGCCGTGAAATCAGCGCGCAGGCTGCGGTTCGCTCATGACCCGGCGGGGCCGGTACTGCATGATAAGTAATGGGGCTTCATCGTCGAAAAGAGTTTTGCCGAACAATACGGCCTGACGATCAACGAAGCCTGCCTGCTGGTTCCTGCTCAGCGGGTGTTCTGTTACCGGCTTTACAACACCCCGACGCATCCCGATCCTGCTCTCGCTTTGCAGGATGCGCTGCGTGCGGCGAACGAAAACAACGTGAACATCACCGGCGAAGTGATTCAGGATATCCTGCTGCGCTACAATGATCATGGGGTTAACCGATGCTGGAGCAACGTGTATTTTCTGCTTTCGCAATCAATCCTGGCAAATAAAGGGATTTAAGGCCGAAAATTTCCATCCCTGCAATTATGAAAAAAGATCCTGTTCGCCAAGCTTTGCGGCAGGATCTTTTTTCATTGTTGAGGATCACAGATTCAGTAAAAGCTAAGCCTGCTGAACAGAAGAACGCCGTTTTAAGTAATACGTTCCATACGTCATTCCTGACACGATTGCGATATAACTGACAACCAGCTGCATGCCGACGCTTTGAATCAGATAACTGAGATTCGTTGAGAAATAAGGATCGATCAGAGCTTCCGTAATTTCCGGCGCACTTTTCAGCACAGCGTCGATCTGCGGAGCGTAAACAAACACATTGAGCGCGTACACCGCCAGACTTCCCAGCAGAATCAGCACAATCGTTTTTAAAACGATGTGCAAGATCAGTTTTCTGGATTGAAAAAACAGCTTCGCCCCGCCTTTCAGCGCCGGCCATGCGCTTTGATGCGTTTCAATCATTGAAAACAGCGTCAGATGATTGATGCAGTTAAGAAAGATCACGCTTAGTGCCATCAGCGCCGGCAGGACAAGAAGTACCGCGCCCAGATGAATCATCGCCTGAAGCGCGAAGACGCCGGCGGCCAGAATCACGGCATATATGCCAAACAGCGGCAATAAGGCTTTAAAATATTTTGCGAACTGACTGAAATCACGGTACGAATACGGTTCGTTCCGCAGTGCTTTCAGCATCACCCAATCCAAGCCGAACAGAAAAACCAGATTGATCGCCAGCGTTGTTCCCAGCGGAATCAGATTGTCGTTAAACTGCTGAGCCGCCAGCGAGATCAGCGAGCACAATAGAGCCGTAACCACACAATACTTCATCAAGGCCAGCCGGTGCCTGGCGATCGCGCTCCGGGCGGATTCCAATACGAGGTTCATTTCGTCCTGGTTCATGCCGTAATCGCAAGAAAATCTTTTTCCTGCGACTGCACGACGCCTTCTTTCAGCAGGCGGATTTTGCGGCTGTTAGCATTGACGACAAGAATCGGACAAACCATGGAAACCTTATGCTTTTTAAAGAATTCCAAGTCGACGTCGACCAGCGGATCGCCCGGATTTACCCGCTGATCCAAAACAACATGCACCGCAAAGCCTTCGCCTTTGAAATTCACGGTGTCTAATCCCAGATGGATCAGATATTCATTGCGGTCATCCGCCTTGATGCCGATCGCGTGACCGGTCGGAAAGACCGCGACAATCTTGCCCGCTACCGGCGATAATACCTTGCCCTCCAACATTTCCAGCGCAAACCCATCCCCCATCGACTTACTTGAGAACACCGGATCCGGCACTTCGTCCAGCGTCATGATCCGCCCCTTAAACGGAGCGGCGAAATCCACCGGTTTCGGTTTGAACAGATTCTTAAACATCAACTTCACTCCTCACTTTTATACAATTTTCCCATACAGTAGGTTGCCTGAATTTCAAAAGCATCGTTGACGACGAGGATATCAGCGTCCTTGCCTGCTTCCAGACTCCCCTTGCGGTCATCCACGCCGATATAGCGCGCCGGATTTTCCGCCGTGATCTTCATGATCTCATGAACGGACGGATGGACGTTGGCGATCAAGTTGCGGATCGATTTGATATAGCTCAGCTCCAGATTCCGCACCGCCTTGTAATCGTGAATATCGACATGTTCCTCGCTGCCGTCGTCATTGCGCAGAATCAGTTCGTCGCCGTTGGGAATAAACGTCTGCTTCCGGATATAATGATACTTTTCTTTCTTCGTCAGCGCAATCCCGCCGCAGTCCGTCGTCATGATAATTTTATCCTTGCTTTTCAAACGCCAGGTCAGCGCGAACACTTCCGGCCGCACGGTCATGCCGGTCTGTTTTGCGAATTCGCAGTTCAGGTCGTCGAAGTACAACGCCGCGCCGGCCACGCCCGGCTCCCGGTGATGCAGCCCGCGCATGCCGCTGAACATGTGGGTTACGCCGCCTAAGCCATACTCCTTCAGATCCCGGATGCAGTCGAAGGTTGCCGCGCTGTGGCCGATATTGATCTGAATGTGATGGGCATGGCAGAACTGGATCAACTCCTTCGCTCCCGGAAGCTCCGGTGCCAGCGTCATCAGACGGATGATCTGCGGGTGGGACTGAGCGTCCATGAACCGCCGCATGATCGCCATGTCCGGATCAATGCAGCAATCTTCCCGCTGCATGCCCTTGTACTCCTTATTGATAAACGGGCCTTCCAGATGAACGCCCAGCAGCGTCGCGCCGTCGTCTTTCTGATGATCGACAACCCAGCTGGCATTTTTAATGCCCTCGACCAGATCCTCGACCGGTTCCGCACCGGAGGTCGCCAGGAAACTCGTCACCCCTTCATACGGCAGGTTCTTTTTCATTTCCTGTATTGAATGGACGGATTTATCGTTGTTGAAGCTGCCGGTGCCCCAGCCGTGGATATGCTGATCGATAAAACCCGGGATAAGCAGATGATCGCCATAATCAATAACCTCGGCGCCGGCCGGCACTTCCGCAGAGAACCCCCGGATGACCTCACCCGCCACTTCCAGATAACCGCTGCGGCAGATCTGATGAGGAAAGTAAATTCTTGTTGATTTTAAATACATCGTTTAATCCCTCTTTTCCAATGTCCAGTAATCTTGATTAACCTCCATGAGATCGTCCAGCACCGCCTTCGCTTTATCAAAATCATTGACGGTCCGGTTCAGCGTCAGCGCCTGCAGCGCCTTGGTATAATCTTTTTCCATCCAGGCTTCGCAAGTCAGTTCTTCATAAGCGTATTGATTCTCCATCAAACCCTTATAGAACGTTTTCACAGGGCCGTACGGAATTCCCCGCACGCCGTCTTTTCCCAGAGTTCCGGCGACTTCCACCACGGCTTCCGCCGGGAAGTTGTCAATCAGTCCTGTATTGCGCGTCATCACGATGAATTCCTGATTTAAGTCATAGGCGATCGATTCTGCCACCTCGACCATCATTGAACCGAACACCGGCGAAGTCAGCACCGGAATCTCGCCCAGCTCGGTTTTGCCCCGGGCCAGCGCGCAGACGTCCCAGACCTCTTTTTCCCGGGTCAGGATCGTTTCGTCAGCACGGGTGAACTGCGGATCGCTTTCCTTCACGATCTCGTCCGCATAGAAATAATATTGCAGATACGTCGTCGGGATATATTCTGAAACACAGTTCATCATCTTGTTGACGCGCAGATAGGTATCCAGCCAGGATTTTGTACGCTGTTCCGCATTGTAAGGCTTAAAATCGTGATTCATCAGGTAATCGCGCAGCGTATCAAAATAGTCATGGCCTTCCGTATCATAGAGCGCGGTGAACCAGCCTAAATGGTTTAATCCGAAATACCGGGCCCGCAGCGTTTTAACGTCGACGTTGAGGATCTTGGCAAAGCTGACCATCATCGAATACGGCTGATCGCACATATTGATCAGGCGATGATCGTCAGGATATAACCGGTCCAGCGCCAGACCGACGATGGCCGCCGGATTGGTGTAATTCAGAATCCAGGTTTCTTTGGAATACTTGCGGACGCAGTCGACCATTTCCTTCATTCCGCCGATTGAACGCATGCCGTAGGCGAAACCGCCCGGGCCGCAGGTTTCCTGGCCGACCAGACCATATTTCAGCGGAATCTTTTCATCATACGAACGCATCGTGTTCTGACCGACCCGCATCTGGCAGAAAACAAAGTCGCAGGCACAATAAGCCTCGTCCATATCGCCGGTCACCACGACCTCGGTTTCCGGGGAAAAGGTATGCAGCAGCAAACGGCAGTAATCTTCAATTTTGCCGAAGCGATTCAGGTCCTTATCAAAAAAGATGACTTTCTTTACCGGGAAACGATCTTTCATCTGCATCAGCGTCCCGATCAAGGCCGGAGTCCGGCAGCTGCCGGCTCCGGAAATTGTTATCGTGTGCGGTGTTCTCTTCATGCGTGCCGCCCCAATTCATCGTCGACCGCATTGCGGACAAATTCGACTAATGGTCCGAAAACAATGTGAATATGCTTGGTTGTCGGGAAGAAGATTCCAGCGCACCCGGATTTTTTCAACAGATCTTTGTCGATCTTCTTGTTGTCGTTGATGTCAATCCGCAAGCGGGTAATACAGTTGTCCACCGTGCCGATATTGGACGGACCGCCCAGGGCCTCGATCACAATCTTCGCGATTTCATCGTACCGCTTTTCCCGGATCAGTACGTTATCCGCGGAAGGTTCGTCTTCCCGTCCCGGCGTCTTGACGTCAAACTTGACGATCCACCATTTGAACAGGAAATAATAGATGAAGAAGCTGATCACGCCGACGATCACAATATTGATCCAGTGGGAATTTTTCATCATGACGCCGAAGATCACGAAGTCGAACACAGTGCCGCGGATATAACCGACCGCCGTTCCCATAAAGTAGAGGGCTAACGAGCCGAGAGTTCCGATCAGCGCGTAGATGACATACAGTGCCGGCGCGATGAACAGGAACGTAAATTCCAGCGGTTCGGTCACATTGCCCAGCGCCGCCGTCAGAACTGAGGTCAGAATTAAGGATTTCGCCAGCGCTTTGTTTTCCGGATAAGCGGTCTTGTACATCGCTAAGCCGATCGCCGGGAAAACGAACATCGTTCTGACCATCTGATTCTGCGCGCCAAAGCGGGTCAGCTCCGGCATCAGCGCCCAGTACTCGCTTTCCGGTCCAAGGTTAAACAGGATTTCATTCATCGCATCAAGATAGCCGATATAGGTCTGGCCATTGATCACATAGGTGCCGCCGGCTTCCGTGAAGCGCAGCATCGCGTTCCAGACGTGATGCAGACCGAACGGAATCATCATCCGGTTGACAAAGCCTGACAGCACCGGTCCGAGAATCTTATGCAGAAGCAGGCCGGACAAGCTGCTGCAGAAAGCGATAAAGTATTGCCAAAAGAACGGTAGAATCAGGCCGATGACGATCGTCACGCCCATGGAGATTAACGGAACCGATTTCTTGCCGGAGAAGAAGGCAAACGCGATCGGCAGTTCCAGATTATAGAATTTATCGGAAGCCCAGGCAGCGACCAGACCGGCAATGATTCCGCCTAAAACGTTGACGTTTAACGTCTGCATGCCTAAGACCATCGCCTGACCGCCGACGGCGATATTGCCTTCGGTGATCAGCTGCCCTGAAGCTGACAGCCAGATTTTCATCGTAATCAAAAGAATCAGATACGCCATGACTGACGAGAAGACCGCGATTCCCTTATCGCGTTTCGCCATGCCGTAGGCGACGCCCATCGCAAACATAATCGGAATGTTGCCGAAGATCAAATCGGAAATCTGACGGATGCTGGTAAAGATCAGTTTGACTGTTGGATTGCCCAGAAAGGGCAGCAGATCGATCATGTACGACTGGGTAAAAGCCGCGGATAAGCCCAGCAGTAAGCCCACCGGCGCCATAACCCCGATCGGCAGCAGCAGTGATCGACCGAAACGTTGAATCTGCTCACTATACTTTTTCATAGCAGTTCCTCCCTGCTTACTAAATTACCCGAGATTGAAAGCGATTTCAATAAAATCACCGGTTATTTCCGACAGTCTTTTTTACCCTGGTCATCAAAAATGACCGCAGTCACAAATCATGGGATAAAGCTTACATCCTGAAAAACAGATAAAGAAAAACGCGAAGATCTCCGCGCTTAAAACAATTAAAAATTAGACCTTTGCTATCTTAAAACCCACTTCTATGCGATTTCTGCTGCTCAACCTGAACATAATGAACTAACAAATCCACGACCGCGAACATCCCGATCCGCGTTACGATATCATCGATCTTGGTATCCGTCGTGCTGGAAGAACAATACAAGGCTAAATCGCCGTATTGTACCAGCGGGCTGTTGGAAAAGGCGGTGAGCGTGATCAGCGCGTTGCCGTAGGCTTTGACGATCTTCGCTGTTTCCACAATGATCGGTGTTTTCCCGGAAAGCGAAATCGCGATCAGCACTTCTTCATGCGTCATCTGACGAGCGATGATATTCAGCAGATTGTAATCCGGGATATTGATGCATTTGACATTGAGCGTCAGCAGCAGGTGCTCAAGATAATTACCGACCGCCTTGGACGTTCCGCGGGAAATCACATAAACACATTGCGAGTTCACGATTGACTGGGCAGCCTGCCGCATATTCTCCGGTTTGTTGAGCTGCATCGTTTTTGTCACATTGCCGGTGATTTCAGCCTCCACCGTTTCCACACTGGCTTCCGGTCCCGTTTCTTTCGCGCGGTTTTTCAGGAAAAAACGCAGATCGTTATAGCCTTCAAAGCCCAGCTTCTGCGACATATTGATCACCACGGTTTTGGAAACGCCGCATTGATCCGCCAGCTTCCGGCATGTCATCTTCTGAATTGTCTGCGGATGATCCAGAATGTAGTGCAGCAAACTCCGCTCACTGCCTGTCAGCAAATCATAATTATTGGAATAGAAATCCATTTCAGGTTCCCCCCTTGCCGGATATGAACAGATTTATTATAACACGAGATGAAATGGACGAAACAGCCGGATCTGCCAACAAACCAAAGAGGCTTTATTTTTTCCAGCCTGATCGTTTTCGAACTTTCAAAATTTCATGCTTCTTCTTGTTATTTGTCCGTCATTGTCCAACAGCTTGTGATAGAATAGTCGATAGATGGGAGAGAAAGCATGAAAAAAGTACAGATTCAAGATTTTATTGATTATCGCTATCTGGGCAGCCTGCAGGTCAGCCCTGATCAACAGCACGCCGTGTTCACCGTGATCACGGGGGATCAAGACACCGACAAGTATCCCGGCAACCTGTGGCTGCTGGATCTGGCCACGCGCGAAACACGCCAGTTAACTTCCGGCAACGAAGAAAAGAAAGCGATCTGGTGGAACGACGACACGATCGTATTCACCGGCTGCCGCGATCCGAAGCTGAAAGAGAAAACCGCGGACGGCGAAAGCATGACGGTCTTCTACAAGCTGAACATTCACGGCGGGGAAGCCGTAGAATGGTTCCGTCTGGCAATGCCGGTCGGCAGCTTCCAGAAGGTAAACGACAATCAGCTGATTTTGTCGGTCGCCTACCGCGCGGACGGCATGAACGATTTTGAATACCAAACCGAAGAAAAAAAACAATGGAAAAAAGAACGCGAATCGCACAAGGATTACGAATGGTTCGATGAAATTCCATTCTGGGCCAACGGTCAGGGCATCACTAACATGAAGCGCACCCGCCTCTATCTGCTGGATCTGGATACCCAGACGACAACGGCGATTTCCGAGCCGTCCGCCAACGCCTCGATCGCGCACATTCAGGACAACAAGCTGCTTTATATCAGCAATCCGATGGACTCCGTCCGGGAAATTCCAAGCTCGCTGCATCAGTTCGACTGCATGACAAAAAAAGATCTGACGCTGATTCCGGATCATGAGGTCAACGTCAGCTGGGCTTTCTATATCAATCACAAGATCATCGCCGCGATCTCGGATTTCAAGGAATATGGTCTGCATCAGCATGCCACGTTGTTTGTCGTTGAGGAAGATCAGCAGCGCACCCGTTTGGTTCATTACGATAATTCCTACGGCGCTTCGCTTGGCTCCGACTGCATCCAGCAGTTCGGCACCGCGGTCAAAGCGTACAAAGACAAGATTTATTTCAGCTGCACTGACGAAAACGACGGCTGTCTGAAATGCTTCGATGAACATGGTCAGCTGCAGCGGCTGTCCGGCTATCATGGCGGAATCGAGGACTTCGAGGTCACAGACCAAGGTATCGTCTTCATTGGTCTGCGCGATCAGAAGCTGCAGGAGATCTATTTCCTGCAGGATGAAGCGGAAACGCAGCTGACGCATTTCAACAGCGAATATCATGCGGCTACCGCGGTTTCCCCAATTGAAAAAATTGAGTTCTACAACGACGGCATCCGTCACGAAGGTTTCGTAATTAAACCTGCGGACTTTGATATCAACAAGAAATATCCGGGCATTCTGGAAATCCACGGCGGGCCGAAAGGAACCTTTGGTCCGGTTATCAATCATGAAATGCAGGTCTTCGCCGCCAACGGCTACTTCGTCTTCTACTGCAATCCGCGCGGCTCTGATTCCCGCGGCAATGCCTTCGCCGATATCCGCGGACGTTTCGGGAAAGAGGATTACAGCGATCTGATGGCCTTTACCGATGCGGTGCTGGCACAGTATCCGCAGCTGGACGGCGAACGTTTGGGCGTGACCGGCAGCAGCTACGGCGGGTATATGAGCAACTGGATCATTACGCAGACCGACCGGTTTAAGGCGGCGATCCCGGAAGCTTCCATTTCCAACTACGTCACAAAATTCTTATGCACCGATATCGGCTTCACCTACAACATGGACAACCAGGCCGCGACCCCGTGGTCCGACGTCGCGCTGGTGTGGGAACAGTCGCCGCTGAAATATGCTGACCGTGTCAAAACACCGACGATGTTCATTCATTCCGATCAGGATTACCGCTGCTGGATCGCCGAGCCGATCCAAATGTTCTACGCGTTAAAGCTGCACGGCGTGGAAACCCGGTTCCTGTTGTTCCATGGCGAACATCATGGACTGCCGATCTTCGGCAAACCGTCGCACCGCATTCAGCGCTTGACCGCGATGGTCGAATGGTTCGATAAGCACTGTAAATAAATAAACGAAGGGGAGAACGCAAAGTTCTCCCTTTATCCATTTCACCCGTTTTGTCGTCTTCTATTTAGACCTCGATCAAGCTATAATAGGAAGTATAAGGAGTGTGAAATCCATGAAGCAATCCCCGATGGAAACCGTTTACCAGTCGATGATGATCGGCTTAATGTCTGTGGTCGCCGCTTCGGCTGTCGTCTTCCCCGTGATTTTCCTGACTCAGTTTCACAAGTATCGTAAAGAAAGCGCGCCGAAGAAGATAAAATTATCCATTCAGACTGAAAATGAATCCGACTGACCGGATTCATTTTTTATTCGCAGATTCTATTCATCGCGATGAAGCATTCCACATCTCAAATTCAGCCCGGGTTAACGAATAACAGCGGCAGTCCTTGACTTCTCCGGTATACAACCGTACTTTCTGCCGGATTGTTCCCTCATAATGAAAGCCGTTCTTTTCGATCACTCGCCGCGAACCCCGGTTCTCTACAAAATGATCCATCGCGATCAATTCCGTTCCCGGATCGTCAAACAGATGCCGGATCATCAGACCGACGGCTTCCGTCATGATGCCCTGATTCCAATAAGCTTCATCCAGTGCGCAGCCGATCGTCTTCGCCGCCAGGTTGCGCCGCGAAGTATCAATACCGGCACTGATCATCCCGACGACTCGCATCGTGGATTTCAGCACAACCGCAAACGCGTCGGGAGTTGTTATCATCCGGCTTAAGATCTGACTGCTTTCTTCTTGACTTTGATGCGGCCGCCAACCGGCCTGCGGCCCCACGGCCGGATTCTTTGCGAAAGCGTAAAGATCCTCCAGATCCTTCCTATCCCAAGGTCGTAACCTGATTCTGTCGGTTTCCATTTCCATTCGCTGATTCCCGCTCCTTTCAAAAGAAAGCCGTCAACCGACGGCTTTCTGAATTTAGACTTATTTGTAATTCGCGTATGTGAATTCCGCAGCCCCAGCCAATTCCGGAACATCTCTCGGCGTACCGTCAAGATTGG
>PVMN01003858.1_pt1 | contig 11152 bp, 8 predicted proteins | sample 1853401 | NCBI WGS metagenome assembly PVMN01 (sample SAMN08533510, study PRJNA380276) | Human gut metagenome, whole genome shotgun sequencing project.
TCATATTTCTTATATTCTGTTTTATTTTTTACTTCAAATGTAACAATTTTATCACAGGATAAGCACTTTTCTTATCTATTTACAGGAAAACCGTGCTAAAAGTTTGTTTTCAATACCGCATGAAAATGAACCAAGCCAATACTGAACATGAAATAGATGGCTGGATACTACATAATGTCGGCTCTATATGGCAATTTTGACGTAGGCATTCAGTCTCGTACGTGTCGCATAACAAAGCAGATAGGTATCTCCTGAATGTTACAAATACGTTTTATCATATTACATCCAAGCTAAGACAGGCCTTAAAAAGCAGATGCAGGCAGCATACCTGTATATGCGGAAATTAAAAGCCGGCTCGTCAAAGCCAGCATAGAAGTAAGGTTTACTTATACATAATCAGCGCAGACTGACCGGGGACAATCACTTCCGGTCCGGTTTGCGTTCCCAGTCCGCGGACGTCTATCACGCCGTCTTTGCACACGACTGTGTATTTGCCGGCAGGCACTTCAAGACGGGCGGGAGTAGTACGGGAGTTAAAGGCTACAACAATATCGCCCCAACGATCCCCGTTCGCATGGTCTTTCAGATGGAACGCAATCAAATTCTTGCCCTCTACGGGAAGAAACTCCAAATGCTTCCGAACCTTGTCCGCATCTCCCATACGGAAGGCAGGATGAGATTTACGTAGATCAATCAACCGCTTGTAATACATGAAAACGTCTCCATTCGTCGTCTTGCGTCTCCAGTCAATGGCGTTGACTGCATCCGGACTCTTATAGCTGTTGTCCACTCCCTGTTTGTCACGCATCACTTCCTCTCCGGCATAGATAAAGGGGATACCTTGCGAAGTAAAGACTACCGTCTGCGCCAATTTATCAAGACGGACAAGCTGTTCGGGAGTAATCCCCGGCATACTCGCTTTCAATCGGTCTGTAAGGCATAATCCATCGTGGCAAGAAACGTAGCTAATCATTTGAACAGGCTGTTCCGCCCACGGCTTCTGACTGTAATTCACCGAATCATAACGTACCTGCGGATGTTCTACGGCTCCGACAATACCGAACTTAACGCTATTTTCTCCCCCCGGAACTCCGGCAAGAAAAGCTCCTTTCGCCTTCTCCCAAACCGACCCGCAGAGTCCGTCACGCAATTCATCGGAGAAAACAGCTATTCCCGGCATATGGGCGACATTTCCTTTCATTGCCAGTGAATCAGCAGGATATTGGGGAGTCTCGGCTGCCCAACCTTCCCCATAGATACAGATAGTAGGATCTACTTCATTCACCGCCTTACGGATTTCGTTCATAGTCTCAATGTCATGAACTCCCATCAAGTCAAAGCGGAAACCGTCAATATGATATTCCTTCATCCAGTAGAGGACAGATTCTATCATAAATTTACGCATCATGGGGCGTTCGCTTGCCGTCTCGTTGCCGCATCCCGAACCGTTAGCCAACGTGCCGTCTTCTTTCTGACGGTAGAAATAACCGGGAGCAGTACGTTCAAAGTTACTCTCCACTGTATTAAAGGTATGATTGTAGACTACGTCCATTATCACCCGGATACCGGCTTTGTGCAATGCCTGTACCATCTGCTTGAATTCTTTCACACGGGTAGCAGGCTGATAAGGGTCTGTTGCGTACGAACCGTCCGGAACATTGTAGTTCAGCGGGTCATATCCCCAGTTATACTGGTTTTCGTCCAGTTTTGTTTCGTCTACGGAAGCATAGTCATAGGAAGGCAGAAGATGCACATGTGTCACTCCTAACTCAATCAGGTGGTCGATGCCGGTCAGCAGCTTATCCGAATTCATCGTGCCGTGTTCGGTCAATGCGAGGTATTTTCCTTTGTTCTTTATTCCCGAAGTAGAATCGACGGAAAAGTCACGATGGTGCATTTCGTAGATAATCATGTCGGCAGGAGATTTCAACGGCGGACGCCGGTCGCTCTCCCACCCTTCGGGGTTCGTCGTTTTCCAGTCAATGATAGCGGCGCGTTTTCCGTTCACTCCGACAGCATGAGCGTTAATACCCGGTGTGTCTCCCTGCCATTTATCGTTGATTTTCACGTTGAAAGCATAGAACTTATCGAGCAAATCCTTGTCTACTACAGTCGTCCAGATTCCGTTTTCACCGGGTTCCATCTTTACTGTTTCGTAGGCATGTCCGCCTTCGCCTTCATCATAAAGCATCAAGCGCACTTCTTCCGCTGTCGGCGACCAGAGAGTGAACTTGGTAGCCTCCGGCGCATATTCCATTTCCGTAAGACTTCCCGGACGAACCGGATATAGCTCGAAGGAAGCATATTCCTTTTTCGCTGAAGAACAACTCATAACTGTCGCCACTGTAGTCACCCCTACTATTGCTGAATAATTAATTCCCATCTTATACTCTCCTGTTCCTGTGATAACGATTTTCGCTTGTTGATTACCTTCTAACCTGTACAGTCACTTTACCTTATCCGGATTCTTCGCTATAAAATCCTTCCAACTGCTGTATCCTTTCTCTATAGCAGGGCGTCCCATTTGCAGAAAATGGCAATAGGCAGCAGCCAGACCGTCCGTCGCATCCATAAAGACAGGCATCTCCTCTTTCGAGAGACGAAGCATCCGCTGTAACATATCCGCCACCTGCTCTTTCGATGCCTGCCCGTTACCGGTAATAGCCATCTTTATTTTCAAGGGAGCATATTCGGTGATAGGAATGTCACGGCTCAACGCTGCCGCCATCGCTACCCCCTGCGCACGTCCCAGTTTCAACATAGACTGGACATTCTTACCGAAAAAAGGAGCTTCAATAGCCAGTTCGTCAGGCAGATAACTTTCAATAATGCCCAATACCCGTTCGTGGATATGGCGCAGTTTCAAGTAGTGATTGGCAAATTTGCGCAAGTCAATAATCCCCATGGCAATCATCTCCGGTTTGGTTCCTTTTATTCTCAGAACTCCATATCCCATGATTGTAGTACCAGGGTCAATCCCCAGGATTATCTTTTCCTTTACCGGCTGAATCACTCTATTATCTCCATTAATGTCGGAAACCCGATTACCTTATCCTTAAATATCTTTGTCAATTCGTCATTTAAACGCACTCACTGTTCCAAATGCCAGCGATGCAGCAATCCGCTGCTCTCTACTTCCCACTGCAACGAATAAGCACTTCCATCTTCCCGATGGCTCAGGATCCGGCAAATGCGCGGCGTTTTCAGCGTTCCGTGTTTCTGTACTTCAGGGATATAGGATTCTTTTATCCAAATCAAAAAGTTATCGTGAACCTCATCGTCCACCTGAAAAGTAGTATTATAAATCAGCATATTTTTTTTTCAAACAATTATTTACCGCAAACATAGCAATTATTTCAGAATATTGCATTATATTTGCGCCAACAAAAAAGATTCGTTTACAAACGTTATCATATAAGGTTGAAAAGGGGCGTTAGCTCATCTGGCTAGAGCGTAACACTGGCAGTGTTAAGGTGATCGGTTCGAGTCCGATACGCTCCACAAATAAGGCATACAGTAGCAACTGTGTGCCTTTTTTATGCCTATATACTTAAATAACGTCCTATTATGCAATCTAAAACATCAAACAATGATTCTATTAAGAAAACTGAAACAATGGTTTCAAACAATGAAATCAAACAATGTTTTGTCCAAGAAATACCCCCCCTACTATAACCTAGTAAAACCTAAAGGGACAAAACCAACAATGGTTTACTTCATAGTAAGAATCAAAAACGAACAAGTACGTATATCTACAGGATGTGAAGTGTACCCCAATCAATGGGAGAAGAACAAAGCTAAAGTAAGTAAACTGCTTCCTAAACTAGAAGCAGATAATAATATTTCAAAGAATATACAAACAGAAATCATTATGAAGTGATAAAAAAAGACCTTTATTCAAGGTCTTTTTTTATCACTTCATCCATTTCCTTTATACGTTTCTTACGATCCTTGACAGGAGCGTCTTTTGTATCATTCTTGAACACATTGTCGGCACGGTCGGCAACTTCACCGCTCCACTCTTCAAATTCGTTCGTAGCCGGACGACCATTCGGTTCGATATTCTCTTCAGCAATCGAATCATGTCTGTTAATCATATCATCCATAAGTTTTCATTTTTAAAAGTTTATGGCTATAAGACAATCAGGAGCAAGAAAAGTTTGTTGTTTTAATGATTTTTGAAGAAAGCGGAATTGTTATTATACTAGGGGCAATTTCTGTTTCATGCTTTGAAACAAACAGTTTCATACCTTGATACATTTAGTTTCAAGCGTTAGAAACTAAAGTATCCAGCCTTGGAAACTCCAGTTTCCTACCACAGAAACTAGAGTTTCGACCGTTGGAACTGGAGTTTCCTGGCAGGAAACGGGTGATTAGACCGTATGTCCTGATGACTTCCCTATAACGACGACAAATGATTGACTACTTACTATAAACTAACAGAAAAAGTAATGTTGCAGATACTTTATCTGCAACACAACTGCAACAGGTATCTGCAACGCTGTAACCATCTAAAGTCCAATCGGTTATTCCAATTTTGTTGCAGATGGCAGATGTTTTATGTTTTTCAAACTTTGTGTAGAGGATACTTATTTTGCACGATAGCTTTTTGGTCGGAAAGGAATATACAGGGTATAATTGCTATCCGATGGTTTCCCCCCGACAAAAGCAGGCGACCATTTCGGCATCCCTTTTACAATACGAAGCGCCTCTTCCGCAAATTCCGGATGGGTGGAGCGAAGGATATGCGGACGAAGGATAACTCCCTCTTTGTCAATAGTAAATTCACACAACACATATCCTGAGACATTCTTTTCCAAAAGACTTGCCGGATAAATCATCTGCTCAGCAATATATTCTTCCGCACTCATATCCAGGAAATGAGCCAGTTCTTCCACTTGTTTTCCGGAAAGCGTTTGCGAACGGGGGCCCACCTGATAAATACCTACATACATCGGTTTCTTGTATGCATCCGGTTCTTCCTTGCTGCGTTGCTGCAACTTTTTCAATAAGGCAGCAGCCTCTTCCGCCAAGGTCGGCTCCGAAATATTCTCACCTTTGGACAACATATATGCCGACTGGCAAACCAATACAAGCCGTTCCATCAAAGTTCCTTTGGCGGGCGACCACTTGCGCCCCATCTGCTCCTTCCCTTTCGCATCGGTAGAGAAGAAATAATACACCACCCCGTCCAAACCTGCACTGGAACCATCCAAATCCTGAATCTGCTCCGTGACTAAACGGAAAATAGCACCCAAAGACTGGTAAAGCGATGCACTGATTACCACCGATTTGGTTTCCACTTTCACCGTCCCTTTCTCCGCTTGCCAATAGGTGCGCGACAAGGTATTTGAAATCAAAGTATAACGTCCGTTCTTCTTCTCAACCGACATCGCATATTCGGGTGAAAAGGAAGGGATAGCCACAAAACACGCATAAGGTTGTTTTTGAAAGCCCGTATTTAGTAAAGAAAACACACTACGATAATATTCGCCCAATTCACCTTTATAAGTAGAAAAAGGTCGCACCGGCTCCAAATAATCTATCTGAGCCGCAAGGCGAAAAGAAAAGGTCAAAAGCAGAAAAGTGAAAACAATCTTTTTCATAAGTTGCCGGATTTTCGGTACGTATCGTTGGCAAAGATACAAATAATTTCGATGACACATGAAAAAAATGTAGTTGAATAAAAACATCTTACTCAAACATTTACCCTGTGTGACAAACATAATAAAGAAAAGGGAGCGAATCACCGGCTTTATATCCTAGGAATGTGGAATACGCCACATAACACTGTGGAATTTTTACACAATTCCACAACAGGCCATTCTACAGTTCAAAGATGTTTACCTCGTTTCCATTTAATTATATATCACTAAAAATCAACAAGTTTCACTTCAAGCACATATTATATACTGTATTTTGGCATGCTACTTGTTAAATATTAATAGGATTCAACCCCTATAATAAATCTAAACTTAATCAAACATGAAAGTAATAAGGAAAGACGAATGGTTATTAAGTATTCTTTTTATGTTTCTTTTACCATCTCATCTATTTTCGCAGGCTACAAGTATGCCTGAAGCACAACCTACGGAAATACAGGAAGTCCAGGGAGATGACGACAGAAAAATAAGAGGAATCATTTATGATGAACAAGGAGAAACAATCATCGGAGCCTCTGTATTAATAAAAGGTGAAGAGACTGGAACCACCAGTGATATGGACGGTAAGTTTACTTTGGAAGCCCCACTAGGAGCGACCCTTGTTATTTCTTACATCGGATACCATCCGCAGGAAATAAAAGTAAGAAAAAGAACAACTCTCAATATCATACTGAAAGAAGACAATCAGTTACTTGACGAAGTGGTGGTAGTAGGATACGGAACAGTTAAGAAAAGCGACTTGACAGGTTCCGTTTCGGGCGTATCGACCAGACAGTTCAAGAACCAGCCGGTGAAACGGGTGGAAAATATACTCCAAGGCCGTACCCCCGGTGTGGAAGTCACCGCAACAAGCGGTGTGCCGGGAGCGGGTATGAAGGTGCGTGTACGGGGTACTACTTCTATCAATAAAAGCAGCGACCCTTTGTATGTGATAGACGGAATCATCTCTTCCAGCGGTCTGGACGGCATCAACCCCTCCGATATCCAGTCAATGGAAGTGCTGAAAGACGCTTCTTCCACCGCCATTTACGGTTCGCGGGGTTCAAACGGTGTCATATTAATCACCACCAAAGGCGGCACCGAGGGAAAAGCCAGCATTACGTTCGATGCTTCCGTAGGTCTTTCCACCGTAAGAAAACAATATGACTTACTGAACGCATACGAGTATGCAACGGCACTGAACGATATCCGCGGTTCGTCCACCATCCCGGCCGGAGACCTCGAAGCTTACAAGAACGGGACGAAAGGAATCAACTGGACTGACCTTATCACCCACACCGGTGTCACGCAGGATTACCGGCTAAGCATATCGGGCGGAAATGCCAAAGTGAAATATCTTGTTTCCGGAAATGTATTGGATCAGGAAGCCGTCACCATCGAAACGGACTACAAACGTTACGGTATCCGGGCAAACATCGACGCAGACGTAAAACCGTGGCTGACAATATCGGCGAAGATGAACGCCAGCAGTCTGCACAAGCACAACGATGGCGCCAACTGGCTTCATATCACCAATTTCTCACCTACAATGGAAATGAAAGACCCGGAAACCGGCGTATACAACAGAGACCCGTACAACATCGCCAACGGTTCGAACCCATATGGAGAGTTGATGGTGAATTACAGCGACAGTTACAGCTATAACCTCAATGCAAACCTGACCCTTTTATTTAAAATCATGAAAGGTCTTACCCTCTCAGTGCAGGGCGGTTATGATTACGACCACAGTCCTTCATATTCTTTCAAGTCGAAACTGGAAGCACCGGGCGCAATCAACAGCATGAACAATACGAGCAATACGCACAATTACTGGCAAAACACCAACAACCTGACCTGGCAAAGACAATTCGGCGACCATAGCGTCACAGCAATGGCCGTATGGGAAATAAGCCGTTCATGGGATACGGGCTTGCAGGCTACCGGCTCCAATCTGAATAACGAGAGTGTAGGATACTGGAATATCGCCAACGCAGCCATAAGGAACGCGAGCAACTCGTACACCGAAGCATCCCTGGCTTCAGGCATCATACGTGCCAATTACGACTACAAGAAGCGGTATTTCATCACTGCCGCATTGAGAGCCGACGGTTCTTCCAAATTCCAGGGAAGCAACAAATGGGGTTATTTCCCATCCGCAGCAGTAGCCTGGGACATAGCAAAAGAGGGATTTATGAGCGACCAGCACGTACTGGAACAACTAAAGCTAAGAGGCAGTTTCGGTGTCACCGGTAATCAGGACATTGCCGCTTACAGCACATTAGGAATGTTGTCGAGCGCAGCTTATGGCTGGGGAACCTCTACCGCTTTCACCGGATATTGGGGCAACCAGTTCCCGACACCCGGCATCACTTGGGAAAAGACTTATCAGTATGACCTCGGTATAGACCTGAGTCTGGGCGGTTTCAACATTACATTCGACTGGTTCAAGAAAATGACCAAAGACCTGCTCTTCCAAAAACAAGTGCCCAAGTACAACGGCGGCGGCACTTATTGGGTGAACCAAGGCGAATTGAACAATACGGGAATTGAATTTTCCGTCAACACCTTCCCGGTGAAAGGAACCGTAACCTGGGAAACAAGCTTCAATGCCGCTTATGTAAAGAATGAAGTAACCGACCTTGCCGGCAGCGATTTCGTCCTGACAGCCAATTATAGTGACTTGGGCGGCGCGATGCAAATCATGAAACCCGGCTATCCGATGGGTTCTTTCTACGTATATCAATGGAAAGGGTTCGATGACAAAGGCGCCAACCTCTATCAGAAAGCGGACGGCAGCCTGACCACCAACCCTACTTCCGAAGATTTGGTAATCAAAGGACAGGCAAGCCCGAAATGGACACTGGGATGGAACAATACAATCAGTTGGAAAAACTGGACTGTCAATGTCTTCTTCAATGCCGCTACCGGATACAACCGTCTGAACATCAGCCGTTACACGGCAGCATCCATGACAGGCAACTCACGTTTTGTCACCCTGCGGGACGCTTACTTCAAAGGTTGGGATCACGTAAGCAACAAGGCGGAAGCAACCTATCCAAGCCTTACCAACACCGACAGCAAGAATTACGCCAACTCGGACTTCTGGCTGGAAGACGCTTCTTTCGTCAAATTGAAGAACATCAGCATTTCATACCGTATCCCGAGACGGGTTACCAAGTTTGCGAGTATACAATTGTCCGTCAGCGCGCAGGATCTCTTTACAATCACCCGCTACAAGGGAATGGATCCCGAAGTTTATACCAGCTACGACGGTCTGGATTACGGTGCCTACCCTATCCCCCGGACAATTACTTTCGGTGCTAAAATCAGATTTTAACCATTAAACCAATAAAAAAGAACAAGATGAAAACAGCATATAAATATATCAGAAGGACATTGCCATTCGTTTTCGCAGGCTTATGCCTGGCATCGTGCAACGACTTCCTGACAGAAGACCCTAAAGGGCAATTGACCTCAGAAAATTTCTTCAGCAACAAAGAAGACCTCGATGCTTCACTGACTGCATTATACTCCGTGATAGCAAGTTCGCAAGCCAGCAACAACCTTTGCGGCACAAACTTTCTGGTCGGCGATGATATTTCCACCCACCCTTCCAGCAACAAGCAACCGCTTAGGGAACATGACCAGTTTGATGTAAAGGATAACAATTCATGGCTGTCCAGCATGTGGGAACAGCGTTTCAAAGTTATCAAGGCAGCCAACTTTATCATAAACAATGCCGGACGCACTCCCGACGTGTCGGATGAAGAAATCAAGGCAGCCATCGGACAAGCACATTACTGGAGAGCGTATTCTTATTTCTACCTGGTGACAACTTGGGGAAAAGTGCCCATCATGCTGGAAGAGGAAATCAATTACAACGCTCCGCTGAAAACGGAAGAGGAAGTATATGAACTAATCGTGTCCGACTTGAAAATTGCAGAAACCGACTGCCCCATAAAGTACACCAAAGAGCCTTATGCGAGAAACGGATTCAATATCGCCGTAAGCCGGGGAGCCGTGAAAGCAACGATGGCTTATGTTTATATGTGCATGGCGGGATGGCCGCTCAACAAGGGTACGGAATATTATGAACTGGCCGCCGGCAAAGCAAAAGAAGTTATTGACGGCACCGAGGATGGCACTTATGACTATAAACTGCTGGACGAATACAGCAAAGTATATTCATGGGAATACAATAATAAGAATACGGAACTCCTGCTAGGTATCTATTACAACAGGGATCAGACTAACCAGTCAGCCCCCTTGACCGACTTTCTGCAAGACATGAAACAAGGCGGATGGGGTGACACAAACGGGGAAATCAAGTTTTGGAAGGAGTTTCCGGAAGGGCCGCGCAAAGACGCCACTTATTTCCCAAAAATCATGTTGAATGACGGTGAGCTGCATGACTGGTGGTACGATACCGATCCCCCCTCCCGCGAAGTAGTCGCGCCCGTTTTCATGAAGACTGTGGAAGGAGCCGTACGCGGGACGGAATTTGATTATAAGAATCCCGGACTGGTCAATGCTGCAGGCGAAAAGACATTCCAGTTGATACGTCTTTCGCAGGTATATTGCTGGTATGCCGAAGCAACAGGACGCTCGGGACAAACCAACGCTAAAGCTGTTGAAGTATTAAATAAGGTACGTAACAGAGCTGATGGTAAAGAATCCGATATTTATAAAGAAACGATGAGTCCCGAGGAACTAGCGGAAGCAGCCTACAACGAACACGGTTGGGAAATGGCCGGATATTACTGGGGCGGCGTTGCAAGCCGGGCAAGAGATATGTTCAGAATGTACCGGTACAAAGACCATTTTGAATATCGCAAGGAAAACCCGGCAATCGAAGTGGTTGAAGGTTCCAAGATTTTCAGAAAAGAAATAGTACCCGTTACGGGCACGTGGGATGACAGCAAGATGTATGTTCCCTATCCCTACGAGGATGCCATCCTAAATCCGAACCTAAAGTAAACTGCTCTACAAAAACGTCTATATAGATTTCACCAACTGAAATAAATATTATATCTTTGCAAGGTTTTTACCAAGAAACTGAATAACAATATATCAAGAATATGATAGCTAAGATTGAACAACTTCTGAAAGAGGTGGAAGCCTTGCACGCCTCCAATGCCGAAGAACTCGAAGCTCTCCGCATCAAATACCTTAGCAAGAAGGGAGCCATTAACGACTTAATGGCGGATTTCCGTAACGTAGCCGCCGAACAGAAAAAGGAAGTCGGCATGAGACTGAACGAGCTGAAAAACAAGGCGCAGGATAAAATCAACGCGCTGAAAGAGCAGTTTGAAAGTCAGGACAACGGTTGCGACGGACTGGATTTGACGCGTTCGGCTTATCCCGTGGAACTGGGTACACGCCACCCGCTTACAATTGTAAAGAACGAAGTCATTGATATTTTCGCCCGTCTGGGATTCAGCATCGCTGAAGGTCCTGAAATTGAAGATGACTGGCATGTATTCTCCGCACTAAACTTTGCCGAAGACCAT
>PVMN01003860.1_pt1 | contig 11119 bp, 10 predicted proteins | sample 1853401 | NCBI WGS metagenome assembly PVMN01 (sample SAMN08533510, study PRJNA380276) | Human gut metagenome, whole genome shotgun sequencing project.
ATGAAGAAGCCGCCGAACATCGCGCCGGGAATGATACCGATTCCGCCGAAAACCGCGGCGATGAACGCCTTGACGCCCGGAAGCATGCCCATCAGCGGATTAATGGAATTATAATACAGACCGACCAGCACGCCCGCTGCTCCGGCTAACGCCGAACCGATCGCAAACGTATAGGAAATCGTCATATCGACGTTGACACCCATCAGCCGCGCCGCGTCCGCATCCACTGAAACTGCGCGCATCGCCCGGCCGACCTTCGTCTTACGCACGATGAACTGAAGCAGAAGCATCAAGCCGATTGTGATCGCGAAGATCGCGATCTGCTGAGTCGTGATCATCACGCCGCCGATCATGATCTTTTGGTTTGCCAGCACCTGCGGGAAGGTTTTGACACCAGTGCCCATGACCTTCTGCGTGCTTGCCTCGAGAAAATAGCTGACGCCGATCGCCGTGATCAGCGCTGTAATCCGCGTCGCGTTGCGCAGCGGCTTGTACGCAATCCGCTCAATGATCACGCCGATCAAAGCGCAGATCCCCATCGCCGCCGCCAGCGCCGGGAAAAAGCCCATGCCTAACTGCGCCGTGCAGATAAATCCGATATACGCCCCCAGCATATAAATATCCCCATGGGCAAAGTTGATCAATTTAATGATGCCGTACACCATCGTGTACCCCAACGCGATCAGGGCATAGATGCTGCCCAGCGACAGCCCGTTGATCAGCTGCTGCAAAAACTGGGTCATAGTCCTCTCCTCCTCTTCTCAATGGGAAAAAATAGGAGAACTGCTTCCCCTATTTCTATCCGTTGTTGGGCTTTGCCCGTTAATCTAACTTCGGCGTAACCGCGACTGCGTCCGTCTGAACGCCATCGACCAGATTAACGACCAATACCGGTTTGATCGGCGTGTGCGTCGCGTCAAACGTGAACGCGCCGGTGACGCCGTCAAAGCTGATCTTCGTCAGCGCCGCCTGGACTGCCGGTCCGTCGGAGGATCCTGCTTCTTCAATGGCCTGAATCAAAACATTCGTCGCATCGTAAGCCAGCGCCGAGAACATATTCGGTTCTTCGTTGTATTCCGCTTTATAAGCGTCGATAAACGCCTGCAGCTTGTCCGAAGCGCCGACTGTCGTATAGGCCGTCGTGAAATAAACGTCGTTCAGGTTCGCCGCGCCGCCCAGATCGACCAGCGTCGTGGAATCGAAACCGTCAGAACCGGTAATCGTCTGATCCAGTCCCATTTCACGCGCCTGCTTGATGATCAGGCCCGCTTCGTTGTAATACCCTGGGATATACAGGACATCGAAGTCCATTCCCTTGATCTTGGTCAGGACGGAGGAGAAATCCGTATCCTTACTGACATAGTTTTCCTTGCCGACGATCGTTCCGCCCAGCTTGGCAAACTGTTTTTCAAAGGCTTCCGTTAGTCCCTTGGCATAATCAGTTGTGGAATCGCCGTAAATGACAGCTTTGGTCTTGCCCAGCGTATCATAAGCATACTGCGCCATTGCTGCCCCCTGATAGGAATCTTCAAAGCAGACGCGGTAAACATAATCGTAAGGCGCACTGGACGCATCGTCCGGATTGGTCAGTGTGACGTTGTTCTGCGTCGCGGATGGGGAAAGCACCGGAATCTTCGCGTCGTTTAAAATCTGATAGGAAGCTGCGCTGCGTCCCGAGGTTGCCGGTCCGACAACGCCTGCCACACCGTCGGAAGCCAGCTGCGCTGCTAAGGTAACCGCTTCTGTAGAATCTGATTTGTTATCATATTTGACATAACCATATTTTTCACTGCCGGCCGCCGCGTTGGCCTGCTTAATCGCCAGCAACGAGCCGTTCAGTTCCGCCTTGCCATAATCCGCTACTTCGCCGGTCAGCTCGTAGTGCAGACCAATCTTCACAGCCCCCGCTGCGTCTGTGCCTGAGCCTCCCGTTTCCGGTGTTGCCGTACCGCTGTTTCCGGATCCGGAATTCCCGCATCCAGCCATGGAAACCGCCATCATCAAGGCCGCGGCGCCCATGAATACTTTCTTCATTGTGTTCATCATTTCATCTCCCGTTTCTTTCTAAAACCGCTTGGTAAAAGGTTATAGTGGTTCTATTATAGCGCTGCCGTTTTCTGATTACAACCTATTTTTTCATTTTTACAATCATTTTTCATGAAACAATTTACAGTTTTGTTAAGACTTTGAATTTTTTTCTTTTCTTCTTCCAGCTTCTGCAACATCGTTTATAATGGAAGAAACAGAAGGAGTGAGCTTCAATGACACAGGATGTTCAATGGATAAGAAAGGCGCTAATCCAACGGAAAGAATATGATACGTTACAAAAAGAAATTGAAACTTTGCGGATTGAACTGTTGGCCGCCGACTACGAAGCAGAGCACGCTTCCGGCTGGTTCACGGCGAAAAAGAAACAGGCTCTGATTGAGAAACGGGATATTCTCCAGGCTCGTCTGTCGCCATTGGAGAAGAATCTCCAAGGTTTATCCCCCGCTTCACTGCGCAGTCTTGCCGATCAATCTCAACTATTGAACAATAAACACCCCTCCGCGACTACCGAGAGGCTGGTGGAAATTCTCAATTTCGCGGTCCGGACCGAGCTTTATTACACGGCATTAACCGAACTGGACAGTGCGCTGAACGAATGCTTTGTGGAACAGATCAACGTCCATAATCAAGCTGCCATCACGAATAAAATGATTAATTTGTCGCCCGTGCTGCCGCTTCTGCCTGCTTTTCTCGATCATGACGCGCGCTACCGAAATCAACTGCACGAGTTCAATCAAAAATCATTCCTGGCTCAGCCGCTGCGTCTTCAGCGGGTTGATTTCGCAAGGATATCCGTGATGGACCGGCGGAGCGAGCTGCGTTTTCTCGGCAAGCAGTGCCAGCCTTTAAAAGCAGAACTCCAAACGATCCTGCGAAAGCTGGAAGATCGAGCGATCTGTTTAATTTCCGAACCAGCTGATCCAAGAAAAGAAAATTAACAAAACTTTGCACTCATAAGGCTTGACCCCATCATTTATCTGGCTTTTATCCACCCTTATATAATAGGTATCTCTCCTGACTTTTTTGCCGCAAAGAATCAGAGGAATACTCCGCTGGCGGATTCCCCTTTTTCTTTCCGGATTTTCAAAGTATGTCCTGTCCTCTCTGCAAAGTCATTTTCCAGCGCTGGTCTCCACAATCTGTTCAGCACATTCTTGTCAAAAATCAGAAGTCTTGTTATAATATCAAGGCATGCGCGTGTGGCGAAATTGGTAGACGCACCAGACTTAGGATCTGGCGGTTCATCCATGGGGGTTCGAGTCCCTTCACGCGCACCAAGAAAAAAGCAAAACTTCGCGATCTGGCGAAGTTTTTTATTTGCAACCACCTATATGAAAAAGAACTCTGAATTCAAAGTTTTCACTCATTCGATTTCTTTTCATATAAGCATATTTTTAATCTTATTCCCATCCATCAGAAACGATATACATTATAGGTGCTGACAAGTTAACAAAGTTTAAAACAGCATTATACATAAACACGACTTCTAATCACGTTTTAATCGCCACAGCCTCTTTTTACTTATTTTAACACCTTATTCTTGGACAACATTAAAGAAGTACCTGCATAAATTTTATTTTACGTCCTTACAATGCCATTGCCGTGACATTAGAGATTCTTTTCCGCAACCAATTTAGAAGCGATTAAGCATTCACATAGCTCCCGATACGTCGGCTCGTCATACCATTCGATAAACCACTCGTTAAAATACCAGTCCAGCGCATGCTTGTATTGATCGCTGATGTATTCCGGATAGACCTGATCCATTTCTTCGATCATCGCCTGAACCTCCGCTTCAGATGCCGGCTGATACTGATCATAATGGAGCACATGCTTCATCGGCAGGCGTCCGCGCGTCTGTTTCGGGTCTTGATCCGAATACCCCAGTACGACCTGAATCACTGGGAAGCAATATGCCTCAGGCAGATTCAGAAGCTTCATGATTTCCTTGGGATGATGCCGGTGCGAGAAGTTAGTCATCAACGAGTCGATGCCCAGTGCTTTCGCCGCAACTACCGCGGTCTGTGCCGCCGCGAAGACGTCGCCCAGCATGATGAAGAAGTTATACAGCCGATGCAGCGGTTGATATTGATCATAACCCAAAGCCTTCGCACAGCGCAGAATCCGGGTCTGGTCAATCGCATAGACAAGACACGTCGCTGCCTTGCCCTGGGATTCCCCGCCTGTAATCGTATTGAGAACTTCCGGATCCGTGACGACGATGACGGAATAATCGGTCAGATTATCACTGTTGGCCGCTTTCATACTGTGCTGCACGATCGTTTCGATATCCTCGCGGGATACCGGTTTCTCATTAAAATTCCAATGTACGGACCGCAGTGATTCCAGCGTTTTTAACGTTTCATTTTCCATAACGTTCTATCTCCTCATAATTTTTTAGAATTCTTCTCAACTTGTTTTCAAATTGGAGGATCTCAGCTTCCGTCAATCCAGCGTAAAAGATCGCGATGTTTTCCTCCGACACCTCGTCGTAAGCCCCTGCTGCGACCTCGCTTTGTCCGTCAGCCGGATCCGGATGTGGCGGCGGCACCAAAAAAGAAACTGCGAATACCGGTTGTTTGACATCCGATCCTCCCGCTTTTCCCTGTAAAAAACGGACGGCCCGCCGCATTTCACACTCACCGTCAGTTTTTAATTCCACTTTTATTCGCCAAGAGTCTTGCGTTCAGTAAGTTTCAGGTTTGATTTTCTGCGCGCTGACCTCGTCAAGATATAAAACCGCGTGCGGGTGCGTCCGCAAAATACTGGCCGGACAGGCAGTCGTTACCGGTCCGTTCATTGCCTTGTCGATTGCCGCGATCTTGGTTATGCCCGGCACCATGCCATACAGCTGGCCCACGCGCATCAACACCGGAATCGTCAGCGTAAACGCCTGGCGCGGAACCTCATCCAGCGAAGCGAAGCAGCCGTCGTTGACCTGCTGCTGCCGGCACACAGGATCCAGCTCCACCAGTTTAACGATCTTCGGATCGTCAAAGTCGGCAACCGGCGGGTCGTTAAAAGCCAGATGTCCGTTCTCCCCGATGCCGTAGATGCACAGCTCCGGCTTCGCCGCTTCCAGCAGCGCCCCATAGCGCAGGCATTCCTGCTCAGGATCAGCCGCCTGACAATCGAACAAATGAACCTGCTTCAGCGGAACCCGGTCATACAGAGAACGTTTTAAAAACGCTCCGAAGCCTTGCGGCGCTTGCGGATCGATGCCGACATATTCGTCCATATTGAACGCCGTGATCCGCTCCCAGGGAATGGCTTCCTGTCCCAGCGCTTCCAGAAATTCATTTTGCGAAGGCGCCGAGGCAAAAATAATGCTGATTTCCGGACGGGTCTCAAGTAATTCGTTGATCGCCCCGGCGACTTCCGCCGCAGCCTGCCGCCCTAACTCCTGACGGGTTTCAAAGATTTTAATCGTGAGTTTTTCTTTCTTCGTCATTCGCATGATGAATCCTCCCTCTCATCCAAAACAATTTTTCCATTTTTCATAATGAAAATTGGCGTAAGATCCTCATTTAAAAGCAGACAATCCGCATCATATCCCGCTTCAATCCGGCCTTTGTTTTTTAAGCCCATGATTTCAGCCGGCGTTTTCGTCGCCATTTTCACAGCGTCGCGCAGCGGAATGTTGCAGCGCTGCACGGCAATCCGGACAACCTGGCTCATCGAGCTGACACTGCCGGCAAAGGATTCAAAGCCCGGCATCCACGCGACGCCGTCGCGCACGATCACGCGATGATCGCTGTCCTTCGCGCCCAGGACATACTCTCCCTCCGGCAGTCCGGCAGCCCGCATGGAATCCGTGATCAGACACACTTTATCCGCCCCTTTGCAGCGGTAAGCCAGCTCCGCCAGCGCTGGCGGCAGATGCATCCCGTCGGTGATCAGCTCAGCGGTCGTGTCTTCCATCAGGTATGCCGATTCGACTAACCCGCCGTACCGTCTTCCCTGACGGCGATGGACGCTGCTCATGCAGGAATACAGATGCGTGTAATGCGTGAACCCCCAGCGATTGGCTTCGATCGCCTGATCCGTATCTGTATCACTGTGCGCGTACGCGACAAGAATTCCCCGCTGGCGGCAGGCCCGGGCAAAAGCTTCCGCCCCCGCCAGTTCGCTGGCCGCGCTCCAACGGCCGATCAGATCGCCGTATTTTTCCAGAATTTCACCATATTCCGCCGGGTCGGGACAGCGCAGATATGCTTCCGGCTGCGCTCCTTTTTGAGATGGCGCAAAATACGGGCCTTCCAGATGGACGCACGGCATATCCGCACGGCCGTCCTTGTGCTTATCCGTCTTCGCGAAAACCTCCAGGAAATTCATCGTCGCTTCCCGGCTGCCGGCCAGGGACGTCGGGATGATCGTTGTCGCCCCCTGCATCAGATGCGCGCGGGCAATGTTTTCCATCGCTTCCTCGCTGCAGTCCATGAAGTCGTACCCCATCATCCCATGCGTGTGAATGTCGATAAACCCCGGGCAAAGATAAGCGCCGCGGGCGTCGATAATTTCACAATCTGCATTCTCGCCGGGATCAGGAATAAACCGCCCCTGATCCACCGTCACGGTTTGTCCTTCCACAATGCCGCGGTCCGCAATCTGCCGGGCATGAATAATTTTAAGCATCGTTTGCCTTCATTCTTTGCTTGCACTCCTGGTTTCATCGTCCTGAAAATTAAGAAAATGAGTACGCTAACGGATGAACTTAGTCGCTGTCGTTGCCTTCCGCTTCAAAAATAAACCAACGGTCATTGATGAAAATCTCGATTGTCCCTTCCGCTGCGATTTGATATTCGTATCCGGTACCGAAATTGGATTGATCGTCGATTGCCGGTTTTTCATCAGCGCCGACCGTGGAAGTGATTTTCCCAGTCCTCGTCCCGCTATGGTTTTCGGCCTGGCTTTCGTTTCCCGTGTCCCGATACAGCATGCCCTCAACCCTCACCATCGGAACTAAATCCGGTTTTTCCGCCATCCCTGAAGTTTCAGGACGGGCAGCGCAGCTTGCGAGGGTGAGCAGCAAGACGAGCGCGGCAAAAGAAATAATTTTTTTCATAATCTGCACCTTTCAATGGAATCCTCCTTTTTTTACATTCATAGTTTAGATCATTATATCATATCCCGCAGGCGGCCATTCCTTACCTTACTGTTTTATCTTCACAAAAATGCTCCGCCGTTCATCAGATTTCCGCTTTGCTCGCCGGAATTTTCGAATCCATTCCCTCCGCTTCTTTCAGAGCTTGAAATTCCTACCCAGGGGCGTATAATACTTTCATGACTTAAGGGGGAACTTTTTACTGTGAAAAAATCTTACGCCGTGGATATGGTCAACGGTCCGCTGTTGAGCCGCATCCTCATCTACGCCTTTCCTTTGATTTTATCCGGCGTCCTGCAGCTGTTATTCAACGCCGCGGATATCGTTGTCGTCGGAAAGTTCACCGGCAGCCACGCGTTGGCCGCCGTCGGCTCCACCAGCGCTTTGATCAATCTGTTAGTCAACCTGTTCATCGGCATCTCGATCGGCACCAACGTCATGGTCGCCCGCTATTGCGGAGCGCGGGACTGGCAGAACTGCGAGGATACCGTCCACACCTCAATCGCCATTTCCATCATCGGCGGCATTCTGATGATCTTTGTCGGCATTCTGTTCGCCCGTCCGTTATTAGAACTGATGGGTACGCCGGCTGATGTCATCACGCATTCCGTACTGTATATGCGGATTTATTTCCTGGGCATGCCGGCATTTATGATTTACAACTTCGGCGCGGCGATTCTGCGCGCGATCGGCGATACGAAACGGCCGCTGTATTTTTTGACTGTCGCGGGGATCGTCAACGTCATCTTCAACCTGTTCTTTGTCATCGTCTTCCGCATGGGCGTCGCCGGCGTCGCGATCGCAACGGTGATCTCCCAGGTGATTTCCGCGGTTCTGATCCTGATGTGTCTGTTGAAAATGGACGGCATGTGCCGGCTGCATAAAGATAAGATCAAGCTGCACGGCGATAAAGTCAAAGAAATGCTGCGGATTGGTATTCCGGCCGGCCTGCAGGGCATCGTGTTCAGCATTTCCAACGTGCTGATTCAGTCGTCCGTCAACTCCTTCGGTTCCATCGTCATGGCCGGCAATACCGCCGCCAGCAATATCGAGGGCTTTGTCTACACCGCGATGAACGCGATTTACCAGACCTCGCTGAGCTTCACCAGCCAGAACCTCGGCGCCGGCAACACCGCGCGGATTAAGAAAATCCTGTTAACCTGCCTGGGGATCGTGACTGTGATCGGTCTGGTGCTGGGCCAGGGCGCTTACCTGCTCGGCCGGCCGCTGCTCTCCATTTACTCTTCCGATCCGGCCGTCGTCGATTTCGGAATGATCCGGCTTTCGATTGTCAGCGCGACGTATTTCCTGTGCGGATTGATGGACGTCTGCTGCGGAAGCATCCGCGGCTTAGGCTATTCGATCATGCCGATGCTCGTGTCGCTGACCGGCGCGTGCGCCTTCCGCGTGCTGTGGATCTTTACAGTTTTCCAGGTTGAGCATACGCTTTTCAGCCTGTATATCTCCTACCCGATTTCCTGGATTCTGACCTTTGTTGTACATCTTCTTTGTTTCGCTTACGCTTACCGCAAAATGATGAAAACCAGGCTGGATTCCCAGCCCGTCAACGCCTGAAGCGACGGAAGACCGGCTTTCCGGCAAGTCTGATTGAAAATTTTCATAATTTGATCACGATCTTAGACTACACAATTTTTAAAATGTGTGGTCTTTTCTTTTATGCCAAACATTTTTTTAATTTTTCATCAAAAGAAGACTTTACTTGACACCCTGAACACGTTAAAGTATTAGCGTCTGGTTTTCCTTAATGAGATGTCCTGACATCCTGAACCAGAAGAATCAGAGTTGAAAATAAGTGGGGGGGACTTTGTTATGAAAACAATCATTACAACTGAAAGCTGTTCTGACATCCCGGTTTCCATGTTGGAAAAATTAAATGTTCCAATGGTACCTTTCAGCGTCAACTTTCCGGACCGGACTGTGCTCGACGGCGAGCTTCCGATTCAGGAAATTTACGATTTTTATGAAGCCACACGGCAGATCCCGAAAACCTGCGCGGTCAGCCCGTATCAATACAGTGAATTTTTCAACAGGCTGTTAGAGGATCCGGAGGTCGAGATCGTTCACATCGGTTATTCCTCGGCCTGTTCCTGTTCGTTCCAGAATGCGCTCATCAGCCTGCAGGACTGTGATGAAAAGCGAATCCATCTGGTCGACTGCCTGAACGTTTCCGGCGGCTTCGGCTTGTTGACGCTCAAAGCGGTTGAGCTGCATACGCGCAATCCCCAGTGGAGCGCCGCGGAGCTGGCTGACGAGATTCGCAAATGGGTGCCGCGGATTAAGACGTTGTTCATTCCGGAAAAGCTGGATTTCCTGGCAGCCGGCGGCCGTGTCAGCAACGCGGCGGCGCTGGGGGCGTCCCTGCTTCGGATCAAGCCGCGGATCGACATCCTGAAGGGTGAGCTAATCAACACCAAGAAATATTACGGTACGATGAAAAAGGCGGCGTCGCAGATGGTTGAGGATTTCCTCAGCGAGGAACCGCTGGACCGCACAATGGCGCTGATCATCTATGCCAAAGGTGCGGATCCGGATATCCTGGAACGGATGCGCCAGCGTGTGCTGAACGATGGTTTCCAGGAAGTGTTGGTCTTTGAGCTGGGCGCGGTCATGACTGTGCACGGCGGCAAGGGCGCGATGGGAATTACCGGCTTCCGCCGCGAAGCGGCCTAAACTTCCGCCTTGATAAAGGCAGGCGGGAACCTGAGTTCAATCCTGTCAAACCGCAGGCAAAACCGGAATTCAATACGCGGCATGCCGATCTTTTCTGGCTAAATACCGGAAAGCTGCGAAGCTTTTTCCATTCCTGATCCAACCGGGCGCTGGCCCGGTTTTATTTATGCTTTTCCAGCGTTGGCCGGACGCTCAGCGCACCCGTCCGGTTGTTTTCAATTTGACCTGTTTTTGACTTCCAATCCTTAAAATTATGAATTTTAATGAAAAAATCGATCATTTTCCGATCAATTCCCATTCTGCGGATTTCCGCGGTTCGTTTACCGGAATTAAGCTTTTATTCCCTATAAATTGCAGTATAATGAAAGTAACATCCACCTGGCAAGGCTGAATCGGGTGACTGCCCTCATTGGAGCGCCGCGGTTGAATAAAGAAAGCGGTATCGTTATGAAAAGCAATAAGATTTCGTATTCCACCCGTTTTTTACTCATTCCTTTAATCCTTTCCTTAATCCTGACCGGGATTCTTTCGTTGTTCACTATCCGCAATCTCCAGGGCAACGCCCGTGTCATTAACTATACCGGAATTGTCCGGGGCGCAACGCAGCGGCTTGTCAAGCAAGAGCTGAATCATCAGGCTGACGACGCGATGATTGAGAAAATCGACGTATTGTTGACGGAATTGGAAACCGGCCAAGGCCCTGACTCGTTGATTCGGTTAAATGACGAACCATTCCAGAATCAGATTCTGCGGATGCAGGACGCCTGGAAACAGGTAAAAACCGCAATTTACGACTTCCGCGCAGGCGCTTCCTCCGATCAGCTTTACACCTTGAGCGAAACCTATTTCGATCTGGCCAACGACGCGGTCAGCTTCGCTGAAGCCTATACCGAGGCCAGCGTCCGCCGGGCTCAGATTTCCTTGCTTTTAGTCAACGTCTTCTTTCTTCTGATTACGCTGGCGCTGTTGTATTTCAGCCACATTCAGCACAAACGGCAGAAGCGATTGGAACAGGAAGAAATGGAAACCCGCCGCCGGCAGGAGGAATTAGATCAGCTCAACCGCGAGCTGCAGGCGCCGATGAATGAAATCAGTGAATTGATTTACATCTCAGACCCGGAAACCTATGATTTATTATTTATTAATGAAAGCGGCCGCAAGGCATTCGGCTGCGATTCCATCGAAGGTAAAAAATGCTACAAGGTGCTGCAGGGTCTGGATCACCCCTGTCCCTTCTGCACCAATTCCAGGCTGAAGGATAATGAAACGTACAGC
>PVMN01003901.1_pt1 | contig 10957 bp, 10 predicted proteins | sample 1853401 | NCBI WGS metagenome assembly PVMN01 (sample SAMN08533510, study PRJNA380276) | Human gut metagenome, whole genome shotgun sequencing project.
CCCAGACCGAATATCTGATAAGCGTCTTCCGCAACCGTCCTGCCATCCTGGAAGCGTATGACGAGGAACTCTTCCTACTGCTGGTGGAACGTATCACAGTGCTGCCCGGACGCCGGCTGGTATTCCGTCTGAAGAATGGTCTGGAACTGGAAGAAAATGAACAGGAGGTGAGCTAAGTATGAGACAACGCCATATGCCGCTGGGGTATCGGATGGCGGAAGGAAAAATAGTAATTGATCCAGAAACGGCAGAGATTATAAATCGAATCTTCCAGGAGTATTCAGAAGGAGCTTCCCTGTACCAGCTTGCGAGAAAACTTACAGAACAGGGGGCACTCAATGCAAACCATAAGCCGGTGTGGAATCATGGGACGGTTGGAAAAATCCTGGAGAATCGAAAGTATCTGGGAGACGAATTTTATCCAACAATGATAGAACTAGAACTGTTCACCCAGGTACAGGAGCGCAGGAAAGAAAAGAGCAGGGAGCTGGGGCGTGTCATGCAGCCTAACAGCTTCGGGAATCGCTCTATGTTCGCAGGCAGTCTGATCTGCGGAGTCTGCGGGCAGCCCTACCGCCGGTACGTGGAGCACTGCGGACAGCCGGGAGAAAAAATCGTCTGGAAATGTAAGCACTACATAAATGAAAACAGGGTGTGTTGCCGGAACATATTCCTGGTAGACAACCAGATCATCCAAGCATTTTTAGAACTGATGAGAGGGGTGAAGAATGGGAGGTTCCAAATAGAAACTGAAACTATCGTGCAGGGTCTGCCCTATAGCCGTGAGGCGGCAGAACTGACCAGAAGGCTGCAGGAATTGGAGGAAAAGCCGGAGTATCCATCCGAGGAGATGGTACGGCTGATTTATGAGCGGGCCAGATTACAGTACCGGGTTTCCAGAATCCAGGACCAGAACTATCAGACAGAAAAACTAAAAATAGCCCTGGAAGAAAACCCACTCCACAAAGAATTTAATAGTGAACTTTTTAAGGCAACGGTACATCGGATTACCGTTCACAAGGACAGACGGTTCGAATTTGAATTAATGAATGGTGTAAAAATCGAGCTTCCTATCAGGGAAGCAGCAGAAGGGAGGAAACCGGATGAGACGGACCAGAACAGCAACCGTTGTAAAGAAAAACATCTCTGTAATTCCAGCAAATCCGGAATACAGCCGGGATACAAGATTTCAATATAAACGGCTAAGGGTAGCAGCCTACTGTCGGGTCAGTACCTTGCAGGAACAGCAGGAGACCAGCTATGAAGCACAGGTGAATTATTATACAGAAAAAATCAACAGCAACCCGGAATGGGTGTTTGCAGGAATCTATGCAGATGACGGGAAGAGCGCCACCATGACCCGTAAGCGGAATGACTTTCAAGCAATGATTGATAACTGCATGGCGGGGAAAATTGATATGGTCATCACAAAATCCATCAGCCGATTTGCCAGGAACACAGTAGACTCCCTTACCCATATCCGAAAATTAAAAGCAAAGAATATTGCCGTGTATTTCGAGAAGGAGAATATCAATACCCTGGGGGATGGAGGGGAAATGCTGATCACCATCCTTAGCAGCCAGGCCCAGGAGGAAAGCCGGAATTTGAGTGAAAATGTCCACTGGGGGTATGTGAGGCAGTTTGAAAACGGAGTGGTGTATGTAAATCACAATAAATTTCTGGGATACACCAAAGATGAAGAAGGAAATCTGGTCATTGTGCCAGATGAGGCAAAGCTGGTCCGCAGGATCTTTCGATTATACCTGGAAGGAAACAGCATTAACAAAATTGCAGAGACGCTTACAAAGGAAGGAATTCGGACTGTGACAGGAAACACCATGTGGCATGCCACGGTGATTTCCAAAATGCTGATGAATGAAAAATATATGGGGGATGCGCTGCTTCAAAAAACCTATACCGTGGATTTCCTGGAAAAGAAGAGGGCGGTCAATAAAGGAATCGTACCGCAGTATTACATCGAGGGCAACCATGAAGCGATTATCCCTCGGGAACTGTTTTACCAGGTACAGGAGGAACGGGCCCGCCGGGCGAATGTTTACCGTCCGGCAAACAAGAAGGGAACCACCATCCGGGGAAAATACAGTTCTAAGTATGTACTGGCCGACATCATGTACTGCAAGGAGTGCGGACAGCCTTACCGCAGACAGGTATGGGTGAACGGCGAGACAAAGAAGCCGGTGTGGCGCTGCTACAGCCGCTTGAAGAGCGGCACCAAGAAGTGTAAGCATTCCCCCAGCCTGGAGGAAAAGACGCTCCATGAAGCGATTATGGAGGCCGTCAACTCCGTGGTAAAGGATGAAGGGGAGTTCATCGATGCCTTCCGAGATAATGTCATCCGGATCCTGGGCAGCTACTCGGATAACGTGGAACCAACCGAATATGATGAGAAGATCGATGCGCTGCAGAAACAGATGCTGGCCCTTATCGAGGACAGCGCCAAAACAGAGAGCGCTGATGAGGAATTCGACCGGGCGTACCGGGAGATTGCGGACCAGATCCGGGCCTTTAAGAAAAAGAGGACAGAGCTGATCCGGGAAAAGCAACTGGCCGAAGCCTACGACCAGAGAGTGGAAGGCATGGGTCAGTATATCCAAAAGACCAACTACCTAAAACGCCAGTTTGATGACGAACTGGTCAGGCGGCTGATTAAGGCCATCAAGGTAATCAGCGAAGATAAGATTGAAATCCAGTTCCACTCAGGGATTGTGATGACACAGAGAATTGACGACTATGACTAAGACCGGCGGCAGAATCAACGGATTCCTGCCTGCCGGGATCCTGACAGTGGCAAGAATAAAGTCCCCAGACACCGTGTGATATCCCTATCATAGCTGGGGGTTTTATTGTTGGCATTACAGGGTGTTATTAAAAAAGGAACTTATGGAGGTAAGCAGGTGGTAACATCGGAGGAATTAAAAAGAATGTTTGAGAACCGAATCGCATTACAGGAAGTCCGTTATGTAGGACGGACCTGTTTTGGAAGGCTGGATGGAGAGCTCAGAGGAAAAGTGGAATTAGTGAGAGGCCCTATGGATTTAGGTTTTACCCGAATGCATGTATCTGTACTGGAGCGCACCAGGGGACTGGTGGACGAGATGAAGTTTCTAATCAGTGATGTGATTGGGCTAAAAAAGGGACTTTATGAAAACCGATTGCTGTCTCCTGCGTTTCATATAATTGATAATGAAGGTTCCTGGAATTGTGAAATGGGAGAAGCCGATTATGAAAAATTAGCAGAGGCAGTCAATGGATATCTGGAGATGTTCCAGTCAGAAGAACTGGTCCATGAACAGAAGGAAGGCGAGGCTCAGGGGCAGGAAGTACAGTCGGGAGCGCTGCCGAGTAATATCCTTACTTAAATCATCGGAACCATATTTAATTATAGAAGGAATGAGGAAGGGAGCGGGGCTTAAATGGAAGTGTTTGTGAAGCGTGAAAACTGGGATGGCGGAATTTGGATGAAGCTGCCGGCCTCGGAGGAACAGGCAGAGCAGGTTCTGGAGGAGCTGGCCGGTTACCATCCTTCCAGGATGATTCCATTCATAGGAGATGTGAAAGCGCCGGTGGCTGGTCTGGCACATCTGTTAATTGGAGAATTTGTATTTCAGGATTCAAACCTGGGGCAGTTAAACTACCTTGCCGCAAAGCTTGGTTCCTGGTCGGAACAGGAGCGGGCTGTCTTCGAGACTGTGCTGCAGAATGAAAAGCCGGATTCCTTGCTGCGGATTGTGGAGGCAATGGAGCATTTAGACCAGTACGAATGCCATCCAGAGATAAAATCCCTGGAGCAGTATGGGCATTATCTGTTTGAGTGGGAAGGAAGAACGCTGCCGGTGGAACTGACCGGCTATTTTGATTATGAGGCATATGGCCGTTTGAATATGAAAGCCAGTGAGCGGTTGACAGATGAGGGACTCGTCACAAGAATCAATGCGCCAAAACCGGCAGTGGGAAAGAAGCAGAATCCGGAAGTGGTGCAGCCTGGATCAGTAGTATTCCGGGTGTATCTGGCATTTGATAAGAAGTATCCGGAAAAGATCTGTTTTTATTTCCCGATGGCAGAAAAACAGTTGGAGGCTCTTGAGGAGAAGTGCAGAACATATGACGTTGATGAGGTGGCAGGCTATCTCAGCAATATCTGGGAGTTGGAGCAGTTCTTACCTCCAAGGCTCACATTTAGGGAGCTGAACCAGATTGCCATGGAGATACAGAACCTGGCGGATAAAACCACTGTGTTGAGAAAGAAACTTCTGGCTTCTCTGGAGTCGGAGGTTCCCAGGGATGCAGATGCAGCGTGCCGGATTATTCGAAATTATAAGGACTATGAATTCCTCCCGGTTCAGGAGTTGTCAGCGGAGGGCTATGCAAAGTATCTGCTGAATTTGCATCAGATTTACATCGAGAAGGAACTGGAGCCATATGTTCGTCTTCAAGAATTTGGTTTGCAGAAAATGAAAGAGAATGGGCCAGTGGAGACAACATTTGGCACGCTGATCTGCAAGGCACATCCGATACAGGAACTGAGTCCGTTTGTTCAGGAGTTCCGTCTGTACAATTCATTGGCTGTAACCGCCTATTGGAATGGAAGTGAATCCTTTGTGCCAGAGCTTTTAAGCGGAGAGGAACTTCTCTCGTATGAAAACATGATTCGGGAAAAGATCCAGGCCAGCTTAAAAAGCTGCCCCGAGAAGGGGCTGGCGGAATATCTATATTCTGAACTGCTTAAAAAACGGGTTGCATCCATGATGCCAGATGTAGAGGCATATGCCGGCACCCTTTGGGGTGTGCTTACAGTACGAACTTACGGAGAATTAAATGACCGGGAGTTGGCGGCTGTGATGGAAGAGTGGAAGGCGATGGCAGATAGTGGCTGGGGAGAAGAACTGTTTTACCGGCCTATTCGGACGGAGAAGGGTGAGATCTATATTGGGTTCTGGGATACAGACAATAATGACAACTTGTTCATAAAAACGGAAGAGGAGTTTCGGCGGGACTGCCTGGGAGGAAGTCAGATTGGACAGGAGCTGCAGATTTAAATGTAAGTCTTTTAATATAAGTTTTCAATGCTTTTCAATGTAAGCCCAGAACAGTGGCTAGACACAAAAAGAACAAATGTTCTAAAAACATATTGCGATCTCAAGTCTGCTCCTGTATAATAGCAGTAGAAAGAGGAGGCGTCAGATTAGATGATTCGGTTATTTGAGTTTCGGGATTTGGATAGGATTATGGAGATTTGGCTGGAGGGAAACTTAAAGGCCCATCCATTTATAAAAGAGGAGTATTGGAGACAGAATTATGAGACAGTCCGCTCTGTGCTGCCAAATGCAGAGGTGTATGTGTTTGAGGAAGACGGGGCGGTTCAGGGATTCATTGGAATGGATGCAGAATATATTGCCGGATTATTTGTAGCGGAGGGACACCGGGGGCAGGGGATCGGCCATCAGCTGATTTCAGAGGTAAAGAGGAAAAAGCGCCTGTCGTTGCATGTATATGAGAAGAATACAGGCGCTGTGGCATTCTACCAGGCGGAAGGGTTCCGTGTTGAGAACAGCATGACAGAGAAAGAAACTGGGGAGCAGGAGTATCTGATGGTGTTTCATGAGAGCGGTGAATAAAATGGTGGAACATATTTTGGAAAATGTAGCGTGATGATTTAATCATCATTCACATATATGATAGCAGCGATGTGGCATTATGGCAAAAAGGGAACCTATAATATGGATTTAAGAAAAGTAGTCCTAAGTATCCAAACTGCAATAGAACACATCCTATCATAAGTAGATAGCCTTAGACACTCTCCCTTAGAAAAGAGGTAATACATGCCTGATTTAATGAAGGATAGGTATTATAATTACAATACGATTCTTGAACTTGCTATGCATATAAGCTCCGTATATCCAACCTTTCCGGCTGATAATTTTATCGCCGATGTTATGGACGAAAACTGGAATGCGTTGGAATTGAAAGCCCGCATGCGATACATTACGATTAATTTAGGAAAGCATCTGCCGCCTGATTACGAACATGCTCTCGGTATTCTGGACAAAGCTATCGCGGGATATCCAATTGGATTTGTGGATTCCGGTCTGCTATACTTCCCTGATTTCGTTGAAGTATATGGTCAAGATGAGCGCCATTGGGATTTATCAATGGCTGCATTGGAACGGTATACGCAGTATTCAACGGCTGAATTTGCCGTAAGGCCATTTATTATCAAGCATGAAGCCAGGATGATGGCACAGATGGCTGCTTGGACGGAGCATGACAACGAGCATGTGCGGAGGCTTGCCAGCGAGGGGTGCCGTCCGGCGCTGCCTTGGGGACAGGCATTGGCCAGCTTTAAAAAAGACCCATTGCCGGTTCTACGAATTTTAGAAAAACTGAAAGCCGATCCGTCGCTGTATGTCCGCAAAAGCGTGGCAAACAATCTAAACGATATTTCAAAAACCCATCCTGATTTGATAGTAGGACTTGCAAAGGATTGGTACGGTAAAAACGAGCATACCGATTGGATTGTAAAGCACGGATGTAGAACGCTTCTCAAAAAGGGCAATAGGGAGGTATTGGGCATATTTGGGTTTGCAGATGCCGATTGCGTGAATATTGATAACTTCTCGTTGGATGCCGCATCTGTTTGCATTGGGGAGGATATGACCTTTTCTTTTCAGATTGAGGCCAAAAAGGAAACTAAGGTACGGTTAGAATATGGCATAGATTATGTGAAAGCAAACGGCACGCATTCCCGTAAGATATTCAAAATATCCGAGCCTTCATTAAGGGAAAACGAAAAAAAGTCTTATAGCAAAACACATTCTTTTGCAGATACAAGTTCAAGGAAGCATTATTCCGGCATTCATTCGGTTACGCTGGTTGTGAATGGTGTCGAGAGAGGGACATTGAATTTTAAAGTATCTGCTGTTTAATTTACTTAGTGTAAGCTTGGCAACATCCTGTTTTTGAGGTCTTGCAGATAAATAAATTAGAATTTTTAAGGAGGCAATAAGTATGGATAACCTTGCCATTCATTTTCTTAATGATGATGAGCAGCTGGTCACGCAAGAAGCAGTAAATAAATTGATTTTCAATATTCGCAACAATCAGATTGCAAATGCGTGGCTGGCTTTGGATGAATATGGTGAGGAGGACTTTCTCTCTGTGGATATTGCGAATAGATGGGTAGCGCTTGCCTTTAATACATGGGATGAGAATGGGATTGCTCATATGTATCAGCCAATTAATCAGAAGTATGAGGACTCCCAAGAGGATGCGCCTGTAAATATTGGAGGTCAAACGCCAGTTCTAAAGCGAAATGCGCTAGACAATTTGGATTTGGCAGCAGAATGTGTCCTGCATTTTGCCAAAACTGGAGAGTTGTATCCTAATTTAAAGTGGGAAGAAGCAAAATAAAAGCATCTCTCAACTTCCGGTTTATAGAAAAGAAAGATGTCATTGCTTCAGCCCTTTTTCGAAATATACCATAAGGCTTTTAATTTTCAGGAGGTGGTATTATGGCAACGTGGAACCCCTGGCATGGCTGCAAGAAAATAAGTCCCGGGTGTCTGAACTGCTATGTATACCGTAGAGACGCTGAATTTGGGAAAGACAGCAGCATTATAGCCAGAACATCCAACTTTGATTTGCCGGTTAGACGAGATCGAAAGGGTATGTATAAATTACAACCGGATGGGAATTCTGTGTACACCTGTATGACCTCGGATTTCTTTGTGGAAGAAGCGGACGAATGGCGGCCCGAAGTTTGGAAAATGATCCGGGCGAGAGGCGACCTTCATTTTGTGATTATTACAAAACGTATCCACCGATTCCAGGTCGGACTTCCAAAAGACTGGGGAGAGGGATATGATAATGTAACAATATGCTGTACCTGTGAGAATCAGAATAGGGCCGACTATCGGCTCCCTATTTTTCTGAATCTGCCAATCAGACATCGGACGCTGATCCATGAACCAATGCTGGAACGGATCGAGATTCGCAGGTATCTGGAAACTGGGTTGATTGAACAGGTCACCTGCGGCGGGGAGTCTGGACCAGAGGCCAGGATTTGTGATTACGCATGGATCTTAGATACCATGCAGCAATGTGTGGAGCATAATGTTCCTTTCTGGTTCAAGCAGACGGGCACTAAATTCAAAAAAGGAAGCAGAGTTTATCATATTGAGCGGAAAGACCAGATGAGTCAGGCAGAAAAGGCTGGGGTGAATTACCGGTTTGGAAGTAATATGTTTAATCAGGATAGATAGGTTTGTATAAATTTATGAGATCATCAAGAATAGTCGTACATAATGAAAGTGACCAGCACGGGTATGATTCAACGTGTCTGGTCATTTTTGTTAGTCAGAAGCTAGAGGACTGTTATGGCAAAGCGTTCGTTATTAAACGTTTTTTGTCTTAATAGCCCTTATTCTTATGTTTGCATATAATGAGGCAGGTAATATTTAGAAAGACGGCAGTGGAACATGGAAAGGATGAGTGTCCTTTTTTAAATAAGAAACAAATGGGGCTTACAGCCTAAACGGTAAAGCTAGAGGAGGCGATACAATGAATTTTTTAAGGGCAGAGTTAAAAAAGATACTTGATATGACTCAATACCGAGAGGAGGCGACATATATTGGAAGTTGTTGTTATGTGAGGGTAAATGAGGATGTCCGCATGCGTCTGGAGTTTCTCGGATCCGCTACTACAACATATAACGGAATCATTATGACAATGATTAACCGAAAGGAAGGTACGATTGACACCAATGCATTGAAGTTCCGAGATATTTGGGGCAAGAAAGCAGTCAGCAATCCAAATTTTAAGGAGGGTATTGTCCCGCACATTTGGGAAAACAAAGGGAAAGCGTGGTATGTCTATAAGCCGAATATGAAGGATTATCAGATATTGGCGGATGAAATCAGTCAATATGTCAGACTGTTTCAGGAGGCTGAAATGACGCAGGGACCGCAAATGAACATGTGAATTTGGGAACCGGGAGAGGTTGTGCTGCGGAGGAGGTGACGGTGTTCACTGCATAATAGAAGAGCGTAGATTACTATGACGGGGAGATGCTGATGGGAATCAGTGTCTTTTTTCTTTCTCTTGCAAGAGAGTAAAAAAAGAAGGAGGCAGAGTTCCGGCCGGGAAAAGATATCTGACTCTTTTTTGAATGGATTTAGAGCAGAAAGCGATAGAAAGAGTGAGGATGGCGTCCGAGATGTCTCTGCGACTATATGGACGCCCTTTGGTTGTAACAGACAGTGGAGGGAAAGACAGCGCGGTCTGTAGGGAAATTGTGAGGCGTGCCGGGATACCATTTGAGATTCATCATAACCTGACAACAGCAGATGCACCTCAGACCATTTACTATGTGAGAGATATTTTCCGTAGGTTGGAACTGGAGGGGATTACCTGCTGTGTGAATTATCCGATATACAAGGGACAGAGAGTTACCATGTGGTCGCTGATTCCCATGAAAAAGTTTCCACCAACGAGGCTGCAGAGATATTGCTGCCAAATTTGTAAAGAGAACTCCTGCCGGGATCGGTTCATTACCACCGGTGTGCGATGGGCGGAGAGTGTGAAGCGGAAGAATAGCCGGGGCGTTTTTGAAAACTTTGTCTCGGATCCCAGTAAGAAGATTATTCTGAACAATGACAATGATAAGCAGCGCATGCTGTTTGAGAGCTGCACATTAAAAGGAAAAAGAATCTGCAATCCTATTGTGGACTGGCAGGACTCGGATGTGTGGGAATATATACGCAGCGAGCGCCTGGAGATTAATCCGCTTTATGATATGGGATTCTACCGTGTTGGTTGTTTGGGGTGCCCCATGGCAGGGAAAAACCGCTGGACAGAGTTCCGGCTATTCCCGACCTACCAGAGGGCGTATATAAGATCCTTTGGGAAGATGTTGGACGCTATTCATGCTGGCGGAGGAAAGACGAAATGGAAGACGGCGGCGGAGGTTTTTTCGTGGTGGATGGAGGAAGAGACCATAGAGGGGCAGATGAGTTTGTTTGATATGCCGGAGTGGAAAAATGAAAATAAAACATAGAAAAAGATAATAGGAGTTGCAGTGTCAGCCCCATCGGAGTAACAGTAGTTTAGAATAGCAAATCAGGCTCCGGTGGGTACATAGAAAGTCTTGGCTGAGTTTAGTAATTACTGCTAAGAATAAAGTCTTCAGAGATGGCTCTGAGGGTTTTAGTGTTGGCACTAATTTTGTCAGCACAACAATTCTTAATCTGATTCGCCATAAGTAAGTATAAATCTTCCAGAACTTTGAAATCTATGATATACTTTTAGGGAGATTTCGGTAGTGAGATAAAAATTTTTAGATATTTGAACTTTGGATAACATGGACTTATTTTTGTTTTGATAAAAGATTCTTTGGAGGAGGCAACAATTAAATATGAATAAAATATCTGAGGTAACAAGACAAGATATTATAGATATTATCAGAGAGGGGTTTACAGTAATACTCGATGAAGAAGAATATGATGATAAGTCTGACGAGTATGTTACAGAGCGTACTATAAAAATGCCGTACTATGGACGTCTTGATGAAATTGATTTCCTTTCAAGAGTATACAATCTAAAGGAATTACCATCTCATGATAGTCGTTATAAAAATGCTCTTGATGATATTAGTTGCCATCTTAGATGGGACGATTATGAAGAGGAATGCTGGTTTTTTCAAGATGAGCGATTCAAGCTGCAACAAAAAGATGGAGATGAACCTTTACTGCGATTCATATGTGAGATGGTTCATCCGGCGGTACGGAGAGAAAAATCGCCTTGGAAACAGTATTTAGATAAATTTAATGAGTTGCTTCGAGTAGATGGCTATGAATTATATCCGGCACATCATATTTCTGGTCGTGATATTTATAAAGCTAGAGAGTATAGCGTGCCGGATAAACCGTTATTACCAGATAAT
>PVMN01003910.1_pt1 | contig 10918 bp, 9 predicted proteins | sample 1853401 | NCBI WGS metagenome assembly PVMN01 (sample SAMN08533510, study PRJNA380276) | Human gut metagenome, whole genome shotgun sequencing project.
ATAATCGCCATAAAAACGGATATAAAGCCCCAAAGTTTTATAAGGGTGTTCGGATAATCGATGTCCCGACAATAGAAAAAAAAAGCACGGATGCCGTTGTTTATTCATTTATAGCATCCATATTATGTCTGTTTGAAAAATATGATGTAATTCATTATCATGCTATTGGACCAAGTGTATTTTTGTTGATTCCTCATTATTTAAAAAAGAAAACTGTTGTTACTGTACATGGTTTAAACTATAAAACTCCAAAATGGAAAGGATTTGGAGCTAAATTCATTCAATTTGGAGAAAAGATTACAGCAAAATATGCGGACAAAATAATTGTATTATCCAAAGAGCAAAAAAAATATTTTAAGGAAAAATATAACAGGGATACGATTTATATTCCTAATGGAACATCACTCTTTAAAATTGAACCTGCTGCATTAATAAAGGAACAATATGGATTAGAAAAAGATTCATATATTTTGTTTCTTTCTAGAGTTGTACCAGGTAAAGGCATTGAGTATTTGTTAGATGCATATAAAAAAACAAATTCAAATTTGAAATTAATTGTCGCTGGTGGAACAGAATATGTTCATGATTTTAGAAAAACAATTGAAAAAAAAGCCGCTCAAGATCCAAGAGTACAATTAATAGGTTTTGTAGAAGGAAAACTGCTTAGAGAATTATATTCGAATGCAAAATTATTTGTTTTTCCAAGCGAAGCAGAAGGTATGCCAATGTGCCTCTTAGAAGCATTGAGCTACAATTGCCCTTGCTTAGTAAGTGATATACCTGAAAATATCGAAGTCGGGAAAAAATATGTGACAACATTTAAAAGTACAAATATTGAAGATTTGAAAGAAAAATTAGAACTTTGTTTAAATACTCAGAATAATCGCATAAATAGCAGGCAATATGTAATTAACAATTATTCATGGGATACGGTCGTTCAGCAAACTTTAAAATGTTATTCTGATTTGATGCAGTAGGAGAAGTATTATTTTGAAAGCAGATAAAAAATTTTACATACTCATTTTCATTATGTACATTTTCACATTACAGTTTGGTATAATGCAAAAAATTACTATATTTCAATATTGGGATGAGTTATATGCTCTTTTATGTATACCATTAGTGATAATACGATTTAACGGAAGAGTTGGATTAAAAAAAAATAATAAATTTATACAGAGTATAATAATTTTACTAGGGATTTTTTTATTAATAGGGATAATTTCTAATCATGTGTATCATTATCAGAGACCGAAAGCTTTTTTACAGGACGTTTTCCTTAATATAAAATTTTTTATGGGAATTGCAACTACATACTATTTATTTAACAACTTTAATCTTAGAAAATATAGAAAGCAAATCGGATTTCACGCAAAACTACTTATTGTGTCGTTTTTTTTACTTGTGTTACAGAATAAGGTAACGCACATCTATCAAATAGCTAATATGCGTTTCGGGATAAATGCGGAAAAAATATTCTTTAATCATCCAACAGAATTAGCATCGGTAACATTCTTTTTACTATTAATGTTAATGCTCGGATATTCAAATATAAAAAAAGATCTATTATATATTTGTTTAGCTACGTTTGTGATAGTAGAAACATTGCGTTTTAAGGCTATTGCTACTGTGATGTTATTTATATATATTTTTTTTGTAGTAATATCTGGAAAAAGGATGAAAACATTATATATAATTCCATTGATACCTTTTGTCTTTTTCATAGGCGGAAAAGAATTTTATTTTTACTTTTTTAGTTCACATTCAATGGATATGGCACGAGGAGCGTTATCTTTTACATCGCTAAAAATTGCGCTTGACATGTTTCCGCTTGGAACAGGATTTGGAACATTTGCTTCATGGGTGAGTGGAGTCTACTATTCACCTATATACACATTGTATGGCATTAACAATGTTTGGGGATTAACCAAAGAATGGCCTGGATTAGTAAGCGATGTTTTTTGGCCAATGATTATTGCTCAAAACGGATTTATTGGTTTGGGTTTATATATTTTTATAATATATAACCTATTTAAAATAGTTTTACAATGTTCAAAGTCAGATAAAAGATTATACCTTGCGGGTATGGGGGCATTGATTTATCTATTAGTATCAAGCGTTGCAGAATCAGCATTTGTTAACCCTTTAGCGTTACCGTTAGCTTTCGTGATTGGATTGTGCATATGTACATATAAACAAGATGAGAGAGGTATTAATTAATGAAAATTATAGCGTTTTATCTTCCACAATTTCATAATATTCCAGAAAATGATGAATGGTGGGGAGATGGTTTTACTGAATGGGTAAATGTTAAAAAAACAAAACCAGCCTTTGAAGGCCATGATCAACCAAGAGTTCCATTAAATAATAACTACTACAATTTACTGGATGATAATGTGAAAATTTGGCAAGCTGAATTAGCGAAAAAATATGGGATTTATGGCTTTGCATATTATCACTATTGGTTTAATGGACATATGCTTCTTGAAAAACCAATGGAGCAAATGCTTGTAAATAAAAATGTGGATATTCCATTTTGTATCAGCTGGGCAAATGAACCATGGACTAAAGCTTGGGTAGGTAATGAGAGAAAGACATTAATTGCTCAACATTATGGAAATGAAAAGGAATGGAAAGAACATTTTGATTATTTATTACAATTCTTTAAGGATGATAGATATATCAAAGTAGATGGAAAACCATTATTTATTATATACCGTCCAGAGATTATTCCATGTCTCAATGAAATGATTGATTGTTGGCAGACGCTTGCGAAAGAGAATGGGTTTAGTGGACTTAAAATTGCTTGTCAATCGAATGATTTCTATTTAGTGAAGAATCGTGATGAAAGCCGTATCGATTATAATATTGAATTTCAACCAGATTTTTCTTGTGGAGCATTACGTAGACAAAGATTTACTACGCTTCGCACAATTAGAAGAAATATCACAAGATTTGTTGGAAAACACTTAGGTATTGATTTATATCGTATAGGACAAAAAACTTTACAACAATTAGATAAGACAAATAGAGTCAATTATGATACAGTTTGGCAAAAAATTATAAATACAAAACCTTTTAGTAAAAAGAATATTCCAGGTGCATATGTTGGTTGGGATAATTCTCCACGATATGGCGAACGAGCAACCATATATACAGGAGACACTCCAGAAAAATTTGAGCATTATATGGATCTTCAAATAAAAAATGCAAAAGAAAATTATTCAACAGATATGATGTTTATGTATGCATGGAATGAATGGGCTGAAGGCGGATATCTTGAACCAGATGAAAGAAATGGATATAAGAATTTAGAAGCAATCAAAAACGCATTAGAGAAAAATGTGGAATTCCCATGGTAAGGAGATTGTATGTTTTATTCTTTAAGTAAACAACTCTTTAAGAGAAAATGGAGAAAATTAAATCCTAAAAATTTTACAAATGCAGAAGATTTATTTGATCCAAACTGTGTTTCCGTTGGTGATTATACATATGGTGGGTTACGTGTATTAACGTATAACCAAAATAGTAAATTAAAAATCGGCAAATTTTGTTCTATTGCTCAAGAAGTAATGTTTGTATTATCGGCAGACCATTACACAAATCATATTTCTTCTTACCCTTATAAAGTATGGATAATGAAAGAAGGACAAGAGGGAACTTCCAAGGGCAATATTACTGTTGATGATGACGTATGGATAGGATTTCGTTCGACAATTTTGTCGGGAGTTCATATCGGACAAGGCGCAGTGATAGCAGCAGGTTCTGTTGTAACGAAAGACGTTCCGCCATATGCTATTGTTGGTGGGGTTCCTGCTAAAGTGATTAAGTACCGTTTTGAGTCTGAAATAGTAGAAGAATTGTTAAAGATTGATTATAGGAGGCTGACAGATGAAATGATAAAAGAGCATATTGATGAGTTGTATACAGATTTAAAGAGTGTCAAGCAGATCAAGTGGTTTCCTCAAAGGGAGGAAAAGAATTTTGATAGGAAGTGAAATAGAATGCGCCCTGTAATTTCTCTGTGCTTACCAACAAATGGGGTCATTGAATGGGTCTTTCCGGTATTGGATAGCATTTATAATCAAAAAGTAGAGAATGATTTGTTTGAAGTAATAGTAACAAATAACGGTAATAATCATCAGTTCGATACGATGATGCAGGAATATGCCGAAAAGCATGATAACCTTATCTATAAGAAAACCGATGCGTATATGTTCCATAATCAATTGGAGGCTTTAAAGTTAGCATCAGCTGCATATCTGAAGTTTGTAAATCATAGAGGTGTTTTTCAAGAAGGTTCATTAGAGAAAATGATTAATATCATTTCAGAGAACTTAGATGATAAACCAGTTATTTATTTTGGAAATGGCGTTTTTAAAAATAATGAATATGTTCTAAATGACTTTGATTCGTTCGTTGCGACGATGAAGCGCAATGTGTCATGGACAACGGGTGTTGGAGTTTGGAAAACCGATTATGAAAAGATTCCAGACGATACTCGGATTGATAAGATTTCGCCCCACTCGTGTATTTTGTTTTCGGAGCGAAAAAAGACTAAATACTTAATTGAAAATTTTGTCTTTTCAAAAGATATTGACACAGATGCTAGTAAGAAAGGAACATATGACCTATTTAAGGCATTTGCAGTTGAGGAAGTTACAATAGCTCTTAATTTATTTATTGATGGAGACATAAGTGATAAAACGTTTAAAACTGTAAAGCGAGACTATAGGAACTTTGTCTCAGAGCTGTATTATATGTATATTATCAAAAAGGAACCATGTTCTTATGATTTGAGTGGGTTTGACGATTCGATGGGGATTTTCTTTACCAAAACAGAAATATATATTGGGATTTTATGTTTGATTTTTAAGAAGATTCTAAGAAAAGTAACAAAAAATTTGGAGGTAAAAAAATGATTCACTTCAATGTTCCGCCGTTTGTTGGTACAGAATTCAAGTATATGCAGGAGGCAGTTAGCAACCATAAGATTTGCGGTGATGGTCCGTTTACAAAAAAATGCAATGAATGGCTTGAAAAACGTTTTAACGCAAAGAAAGTAATGCTTACTACAAGTGGCTCAACTGCACTTGATATGGCGGCTTTGTTATGCGGTATTAAGCCGGGCGATGAGGTTATTCTTCCAAGTTTTACATTTTCAAGTACGGCAAACTCTTTTGTCTTGGCAGGAGCAACACTTGTTTTCGTAGATGTTCGACCGGACACCATGAATATCGATGAAACCAAAATTGAGGCAGCAATTACGGATAAAACGAAGGTGATTTGTCCGGTTCACTATGCCGGCGTAGCCTGTGAAATGGATACGATCATGGACATTGCCAAAAGACATCACTTGATGGTTGTGGAAGATGCCGCGCAGGGTGTTATGAGTACTTACAAAGGAAAAGCGTTAGGTACAATTGGCGATTTTGGTTGCTATTCTTTCCATGAAACAAAAAACTATTCTATGGGTGAAGGTGGCGCAATTGCAATTAACAATGCTGCCTATATTGAAAAAGCAGAAATTTTGCGTGAAAAAGGAACGAATCGCTCGCAGTTTTTCCGTGGACAGGTCGCTAAATACAACTGGGTAGATTTCGGAGACAGTTATCTTCAGAGCGATTTGAACGCTGCATATCTTTGGGCACAACTCGAAGTGGCAGATCAAATCAATGAGAATCGACTTGAAACATGGAATAAATATTACACAGCCTTTAAGCCACTGGAGGAAAAAGGAATAGTGCAGCTGCCCATTATTCCAGATGGGTGCGTCCACAACGCGCATATGTTTTACTTGAAGACGAAGAACTTGGAAACTAGACAGGCATATATCAAATTCATGAAAGAAAATGATATCTTGTGTGTGTTCCATTATGTTCCTCTACATAGTGCCCCGGCAGGCCTTAAATTCGGTCGTTTTGATGGCGTGGATGAAAATACAACTGCAGATAGCGATCGTCTGGTTAGGCTGCCTATGTACTATAACATAAAAAATGATGACCTGAACAAGGTAATCGAAAAGACATTGGAATTCTTTAATAGTGAAACAAAGTAAGATGCAGACATACTGGTGGATGGATCAATGAATGATTATAAGTATCTGATAAAAAATATTGGAATCCTTACAATTAGCAACTTTGCTACGAAATTTTTATCTTTCTTCCTGCTTCCGTTGTACACAGGGGTCTTGTCGACGGAGGAATATGGTACGTTCGATTTATACAGCACCACTATATCACTTCTTTATCCGATACTATCTATTTGTGTTTCTGACAGTGTGATCAGATTTTTGCTTGAACGAAATAAAGATAAAGAATCTGTAATTTCAATTAGTGCGAAATATGTAGTTGTATCTATTGTTGCCTTTCTATTTTTGTTTGCTGTTAATGTAATTACGAATGCCGTTCCAGAATTGAATGCTTATAAGATACTTTTTATTTTAGTGTATGTTGTTACAGTACTCAATTCATGGCTATCTGGTGTTGCAAGAGGTCAAGAAAGGATTAAGGATATATCACTTGCAAGCATTATTTCAAGCATTGGCACAATTCTTCTAAACATTATATTTCTGGTGTGGATGAAATTGGGAATTGTAGGCTATTTTGTGGCAACAATTCTAGGAACCAGTATGTCAATTATTTATTATGTTTATGTTACTAATATTATTCAATCGATACATACAGCAACCAAGGATCACAATCTAGATAAAGAAATGCGAAAATATGGCATGGGACTGATGGTTAACTCAATCAGCTGGTGGGTGAACAATTCCCTAGACAAGTATATGGTTTTGTATATATGTGGGATTGCCGCGAATGGATTGATCTCGGTAGCGTACAAGTTACCAACAGTTTTATCAACGATACAGAATTTATTTGAGCAAGCATGGGTTTTATCTGCAGTAAAGAAATACAATAAGGAAGATACTGACGGCTTTTTTGTTCGAACATATAATCTATATGGATTTGTTATGGCTATAGCAGTATCTGCAATTATAATGTTTACAAAAATATTGTCAGCACTACTATTCAAAAAAGATTTTTATGAAGCATGGTCAATGATTCCGTTTTTTTCCATAGCCGTGGTTTTCAGCGCAGCGGCTGGTTTTTGCGGTGGTGTATTTGCAGCTCAAAAAAGAACGGATATCATTTCGAAAACAACTTTTATTGGAGCAATTGTAAACACGATACTAAATGCAATATTAATCTATTCATTCGGAGTTATTGGCGGTGCGGTAGCTACGATGATTTCGAATGCGGTGGTTATGATTGTTAGATTGTTTTATGTGAAACAGCAGATGAATTTTCAAATACGAGTAGTGCGTGATGCTTTGACGTATGGTATATTGCTTTTTCAGACGCTAATTCTGCTAATATGCAATTCCAAAGTACAGTATGTGCTTCAACTGCTTCTACTTGTTCTTATCGTGCTATTGTACAATAAAGAAGTATTAGCTGTCTTGAAGAAAGTGGAGGTGCATAAAATATGAGGTCGCTTTTTGTATGCAATACGCCATATCAGTTATTCAATGTGATGAATCTGGCGCTCAATGACGTTCAAGGCACAAGGCTGGTTTCGGATTTGTTTATTGTTGCTAGATTTAGAGATGCAAAAAAAGTATACGATAGGGTAATAGCTGAACATACTTTTGAAAGTGTTTATCTGATAGATCCACAGAGCGGAGATACTTTTATCAAGGAATGTCGTGATAGTATTTTGATTTCGTCGGAGAAGAAAATTAAGAAATATCAAATTGACTCTTATGACTTTCTTGAAAAAAAATATGACCAAGTTTTTATTGCAGATGAAATGCCTTTTGGATTGTTGATGTGCCAATTTTATAAAAGTGCGTCTGTTTGGATATATGAAGATGGTTACCCATACTACTATAAAAATTTTTGGCAAGACTTATGTAGAGGACGTAAACAAAAAATCATGCGCCTTTTTAATAGAGGACTATCGACTATTCATCCGAAGGCTTTCTTTGTAAACAATGCGGAAATGTGCAAATCAAAGGTTGCAGAGAAGACTATTCAACTTCCAAAATGGAATGATCAAAACCCGGCTTTTCCTGTCGTTTGCAGATTGTTCGATTTTAATGCACAATCAATGGTTTCACAAAAAAAGGTGATTTTTCTGGAGCGCCCTTTTGAAGAATGTCCCAAGTACAATGGTTTATCTCCAGAAGAACTATTAATAGATCTTGGCTTGGCCAAAGATTCGTTAGTAAGAATACACCCCCGAAGTGGAAGACGGTATAATGAAGTCTTAGTGGATTATGGCGATAATATGTGGGAATTGGAATGCTTATCCAATATAACGAATGAGCATATTCTTATTGGCGATTGTTCGAATGCTCAGTTTTCTCCGAAAATATTAGCAAATAAAGAACCGTATTTGTTTTTTGCTTATCGTCTTTTTTACAGTTACCATGACTTGGAAGATCCGAATAATTATGAGAAACAAATCGATCAGATTAGAAAAGTATATAGCCGAAAGGATAAGATTTTTATACCAAAGAACGTAGAGGAACTTGGGAGTGCGTTGACTTGGATTTTCAAAAAGGAGGGCGTTGAATTTACGAATTGAATTGCATGAGTGTAGGTTGCTATATTTAATCGTAATGGAAATGAAAATTCGGGAATCTTGCTTACAAACCGGGACTTTCATTTACAAATGGGGAGTCTTGGGTTACAAATGGGATTCTCAGCTTACTATTTACCTGTATACTTGGAATGAAATTATTTTGCAACATACAAAATAGTAATTTTATCGCATTTTTGATAAATGCGCTCTGGATTAGTGGATATGCGGGTTTATTCCTTTTTATAACATATTATTGCGTTCCTAAGGCAAGAAACTATTTAAAAAAAATGCCATTTAAAATATTATAAAAGAAGAGAGGTATACACATGAAAACCATAGCTTTATTAACCGGAAGAGGAAATAACACGCTTAAGGATAAAAATATATTAGATATTTTAGGACATCCTGTAATGTATTACCCAGCACATGCTGCAAAAATGGCTAAAGGAATTGATTCCTATTACTGTAGCAGTGATGATGCAAAAATATTAAAAGCCGCTGAAAATGAGGGATATAAAAGTATTATTAGACCAGACTATTTAGGAGCCCCAACTGCACAGCATGTTGATGTTATTAAGCATGCACTTGAAGATATTTCTAGTAAAGAAGAAATAGGAGATATTTTAGTTGTACTTCTTGCAAATAATGTAACTATTAAACCTGAATGGATTACTACATGCATCGAAATGATGAAAAATGATATGAGTATCAGTGCAGTAGTTCCTGTATATGAAGATAATGATCATCATCCTCTTCGAGCAAAAACTGTTGATCAAAATGGTAGACTTCAAATGTATGAAAAAAATATTTCTGGTAAGATTTCTACAAATCGTCAAGATCTTCCGAAATGCTATTTTTTATCACATAACTTTTGGGTTTTAAATACTAAGTTAATGTTAAAAAATAATTATGAAGGGCAACAGCCTTGGGCATTTATGGGCAATAATATTGCATATTTCGAGATTGATGAATCTATTGATATTCATAAAGAGATCGATTTATATATTGCCAAAGAGTGGATCAAAGAAAATTATAATTAAGCCATATCCTCGCAAGAACCTAACCCATGAGTTACTTTCTTAAAATCGGGGCATATAATTTTGGTAAACTTTTTCGACACAATCATCGTTTACGGGATAACATGGAGTCTGCCCAAAATCTGATAATTGCCTAAAAATGAGGCAAGGAGAGAGTCTGAATTAGGAACTCTGGCTCTCATAATTGCCTGTCATGTTCAAAAATTCAAGATTCTTGCCGATGCATTGTTTAGAACATGGCTTTTGACACCTGAACCAATTTTTTTACAAGAGAAGAAATTGATGCAACCTAATAGATAATTACCTAAACTATATACTCGCAAGAAAACTAACCAGTAAGTTACTTTCTTACGAGTATATTATTATATAAAAATCTATTTCAACTTCTCCAAAATCTCGTCCGTACTCAATCCGCTATTTAACAGCCCTTCCAATACAGAAGTCAGCTCTGCCTTTTTTGCTTCTTCAGTTGCTTTTGCTTCTTCAGCAATTTTTTTATCTTCTAATTTCTGAATATCTTTTTCAATAGATTTTAATGCAGCCTTCTTCTCTTTCAGCTGATTTTTTAATTCATCAATAGATTTTGTGATCTCTGCGAGTTCATTTTCTGCCTGGTTTTTTAAAGCGATTTTTTCTTCGATTAATTCTGCGTAATTGACGGAATTTCCTGCAGCAGCTTTGGTTTTATTTTTACTTCCTTTTGGTCTTGGCATAAATATGTCCTCCTGAAATTTTACTTATTTTCGTAACTATTCAGTACCTTCATAGTTACGAGCAAAAATCCATTCCAGATCAGCTTCGCTGATGGGATTTTTGCTTTCTAGCCTATGTGTTCTTACGGTCAGCGCAACATGTGCGCAGACCTAATTGAATAGTTACTTATTTTCTTCATCATATCATTCTATATTTGCAAATACAAGTATTTTACAGATCCATTTATTTTTTATATGCCGGTGTCAGGACTAATTTCCGGTCGATTTTAAATGGATTTGGTCGAGTGGGAATGGCTTCTGGACAGATCACGGGAGCATCTACCAGAAAGACTCCTCTTTGCTTTAAAATATCCAGGATTTCTTCTTTAGAGGGTGACGGAGTAATATAGGTATTTCCATTTTCAATATCCTGAAGAAATACGTCGATGGCATGGTTGGTGATCACATTTTCATTTTTTATGATCGACGCCATCTGGGCAATTTTCTCATTTGGGAAATACATGGTTTCCGGACCGGTCATAGCGGTTTTTAAGCGGTAATTGACCTGATAATCCTGCTCAAACTGGATCAGTTCCGAAT
>PVMN01003912.1_pt1 | contig 10914 bp, 6 predicted proteins | sample 1853401 | NCBI WGS metagenome assembly PVMN01 (sample SAMN08533510, study PRJNA380276) | Human gut metagenome, whole genome shotgun sequencing project.
ATTAATATAAACATGGAATGTATTACCTTCTTTATCATAAGAATATTTCTTTATACCAAAAGAAACATCTTTCGTTTCCGAAACCTTTCCATCCACCATCACCTCGAACTTACAATGATAAAGATTGGGGTCTCCATATCCATTCGGCCACCACAGACGCGGCTGGTCTATACACAGTTGTGGGAAATAACGTTTGTCAAACTTCACCTGTTCAGTAGTATGGGCATTCACCTCTAATTCTTTTTGAAAAATAATGTTTCCCGGAGTAATTGTTCCGCGCACCAATACCTTCGTCTTTTCGACCGAGTTATTCTTGACATCAAGCGCCACACTCAAATCAGCTCTGGCACGGGTAGGTAAATTTGTACGTATCCAAGGATCAATTAAAGTAGCTGTTCCCGTATTCGTAAGAAATACCTTATCAGTTATACCACTATTCAACCCCGGCACATAAGGCATCCAATCCCATCCACCACTAGACAAATAGGTAGGGCTGCCCTGATTAGCCAATGGAGTATCAGGTATATGGACAAGTACAGCCAATACATTTTCTTTATCACGATTTACTAGTGAAGTGACATTAAAATGTCCACGATGCATAAACCCATCCAGTTTACCCAATAACGTTCCATTCAGATAGACTTCCGCACGACGGTTTACCCCATTAAAATTCAACCATATCAATTCTTTTGTAAAATCGGCAGGAACACGGAATGTAGTACGATACCAAAAGCTACGGTCGTATTTGTCGCGGTTTACTTGATGAATATTGTCACCAAAGTTAGGATCTTTTTCCAGCCCTGCTATTACATACGAGTTAAAAGCTGTTCCAGGCACAACAGCATCTACCCAGGCAGAAACATTATATCCGTTTTCGCAAAGTGATTTCACATCCGTTCCGACTTCAGCCTGAGGCTTTAATTTCCATCTCATCTGTGGGTTATCGCTATGTAAATATACAGTTTGGGCATGCAGTACTTGCATACATCCCATTAGGGCTAATGCAACCCATGTTTTTTTTACGTTTTTCATATTATAGTCTTTTCATATTTATCAATCATCTATTCCTCTTTTTGCACTTGAAAATGAAACAAGGTACAATGTTCATAAGCTTTCTCCGGTAACACCAGGCAGGAAGGAAAATCCGAATGAGAAGGAGTATCCGGATAAAACTGTGTTTCCAAACAGACGGCTGTATCCGGTCGTTCATAATATCCCGCTGTATACAAAAGAACAGCAGGCAAATCTGTCATCACTGTCATTTTTCGTCCTGTAACAGGTTCGTATAAAGAGGCAGCCTCTAACATCTCCACAGATATTTCATCTTTCAATATATAGCAATGATTATATCCTTTATTCCAAAGTAATTGCTCATGGTCAGCATACAGGTCTGTACCTATTGGTTTTAGGGAAGTAAAGTCAAATGGCGTATTTTTAACATTCATTCTTTTTCCCGTAGGAATAAATGCCGGGGTAGTATCCAATATCCGGTCGGCCGGAATATGCAACCGATGCTCCGTTATCTTTTTTCCCTTACCACACAAATTGAAATATGCATGATTTGTCATATTGATGTAAGTAGCACAGTCAGTTTCCGCATAATGCCGTACAGAAAGTTCATTGTCCTCATTGAAACGATAGTCTGTTATCACGCGGATATTTCCCGGAAAACCTCCTTCTCCGTCTGGCGAATACAGACTAAAACGGACGCCATCCGGTAATTCTTCCCACTGCCACACCTTGTTATGAAAGCCAGAAAAACCGCCATGATTGGTGTTATTCCCATCATTAGCCTCCAAATGGAAGGTTTTCCTATCTATTGTAAAAGAAGCATCGGCTATACGATTGGCAAATCTGCCGATGGTTGCCCCCATATAATAAGAATCTTCCAAATAACCGGCCAAGGAATCATAACCAATCAGCACATTGTCCAATGCTCCTTGAACATCAGGTACTGAAGCTGTAATCCAACGAGCCCCCCAATTCGTGAATTCCATATAGACTCCTGAAGAATTCATCACAGTAAATCGTAATACAGGTTCTCCGTCAGAGGTATAAGTTTCTATTTTATGTGCTATTTTCATATTATTCCAGATTTCAGAAAAATTAAAAGCATCAGGTAGGAAGCAGATGTTTCCTCCTGATGCTTCTAATTTATATGGATAGAAACAATTTATTTGCTATATCCCGGATTCTGGTCTTCAGGGCCGAATGCATCATTTGTTTTAATTTCAGTATCAGGAATAGGATAGCGCTTATGGAAATCTTGAATTGTTCCTGATTCTTTTGCCCAACGGTTACGTTCTTTTATCAATTCTACAAATTTATTAGTACGAAGCAAATCAATACGTCTCCAGCCTTCGAAGCAAAGTTCACGCAAACGTTCATCCATTACCTTATCACGGAATTCATCTTTGCTCATTCCCGAATTCCATTTCTTATCTTCTGGCAAGTTTCCTCCCCATGCACGAGTACGAATTTGATTATTTACGATCTGTACAGCTTCCGAAGTCTGTCCTAATTCATTCAGACATTCAGCATGCAATAATAATACATCAGCATAACGAATCATTGAAAAGTTCTTACCAGAATTCCACATATTATTAATGCCAAGCCCTGAAAGAATATCTGTACGATAGTCTTCATATTTCTTTATATGTGGTTCCAATTCATCTGTAGTTCCCGTCCATTGAGTCTTTGACAAATCAGGAGTTACATATTCAAATGTACCATCCTCCGAATATTTATTAGTATAATACGTAAAATCATAACGCAATGCTTCTTCTTTACGCAAATCTCCATCTTCCCAAATGCCACCTTCTTCTACTGTCTTATAAGCAAAAGGAGTCGGAACTAGAAAATCGTAACCAGAGAAAGAGCATCCCTGACCAAACCAAGAGTCACATGCACGAGAACCACAATCAAACTCCCAATAATTACAATCAGGATATACATTATTAAATTGCAACTCAAACAATGACTCTTTTGTATTAGGATTATCATAACGATACAAGTCAGCATAATCATTTAGTAATTCATATCGTCCCATATTGATAATAGTCTTAAAACATTCATCAGCCTTGGCAAAATCCCGCAATCCTGTCTCTTCCGGAGCTGCCATATAAGCCTTTCCTAACATAGCCCATGCAGCCCCAACAGTAGCACGCTGCGGTTCACTATTATAAGACTCAGGCAAATTATTGGTAGCAGTAATAAAATCATTAATAATATATTCCCATACAGTCTTTAAAGGTTGACGTCCCAAGCCCAATTCATCAGTACGGTTCATATCTATCACAGGGATTTCACCCCAATACATGCTTAATTCAAACATTAATAAACCACGAATAAAGCATGCCTCTCCCATCAACTGTTTAGCACGTTCCGGTTCTTCAGTGGTCATACCCAATGCATATATAGCTTTAGCAGCTGAAACGACAGCCGGCCAACGGTTGTTCCAAATAGAACTAACCTGAGTAGATGTAGTCCATTATATTTATCCATACCAGCTTGATCTCCTGAAGAAATCAACTGATAATTACCCTGCTGTGTTTCATCTGTCCCCAAATAAGGCATCAATCCATTACGCCCTTCTTTACAGCCCCTATAACTCTTATACAATCCAAGAACTAAAGGTTCTACATTATCTATTTTTTCAAATACTTGTTCCTCAGTCAAAGATCCCGTAGGTTCTACTTGCAGAAAGTCTGAGCAAGAAGAAGTATTCAGTGCAAAGGACAAAGCCAAAGCATATATCGCACTATATCTAGACTATTTATTCTATCCTTCCATTAAAAAGCCAAATTAAGACCAAAAGTATACATACGTGTAGGAGGATACCAATCACCGGTTTCCGGATCATAACCATTATAATTAGTTAAACAAAAAAGATTAGAACCGGTGGCATAAACACGCAGGTTAGTCAGTTTCAGAGCATTTATCACTTTAGTCGGGAAAGTATAGGCCAATGTCAAAGCAGACAAACGCAAGAAAGAAGCTTTCTGCACACTAAAATCCATAGAACTTGCACCATAATGATTATAATCAAAGCCAGCCAACACACGTGGAAATTCAGCATCTGTATTTTCAGGAGTCCAACGATCCAACAAATCCAATCAAAGTTTCATACCAAGGGCTCAATTTTTTAGCCCCATAAGAATAACTGAAGACTGCATTTAAAGACAATCCCTTCCAAGAAAAATCTGTAGAAAAACCGCCATAAAACTTAGGATCAGTGGAACCAATTACAACACGGTCATTTTGATCTATCTGTCCATTATTATCATAATCCAATGGATACAAATCACCGGGATTCACATTATATCCATTCCAATTTATTTTATTCAAACGATCCATATCAATTTCTTGGGCAATTCCACCTGTTTTCCAAATATAAATTGTGTTACGAGACTCACCAAGGAATAAATTACCTTCTTTTTGAATATTACGATCACTATCTACATTATATACAACATCATTATCACCATATAATCGAGTTACCTTATTTTTATCCATAGACAATGTAGCTGCAAAATTCCATTCAAAATCTTTAGCTCTTACCAAATTGGCATTCAAAGCAAATTCCAAACCTTTGTTTTCAATCGCATCTATATTTTCAATAGTACTACTGAAACCAGTAGTCGTAGGTAACGAATGACTCATTAACAAATCCTTATTTTTTATCAAGAAAGCATCAACAGACAAACGTACTCTATTCTGTAAGAAAGCCATATCTACTCCTAAATTCCATTGTTTTTGTTTCTCCCAACTAATATCCGGAGTACCACGTCGCCCATTGGAAACAAAAGAATTTGTATAACCTGTATCGGAAGTACCCGTATAGCTGACATTATATAAAGATAAATAGGCAAAATCATCAATATTCTGATTACCAACAATACCAAAACCAGCACGTAACTTTAACTGATCAAAAATTGTCTGATTTTTCATGAACTTTTCTTCTGTAATATTCCAAGCTGCAGACACAGACGGGAAAATACCCCACTGATTTCCTTTAGCAAATTTAGAAGAACCGTCGTAACGCGCAGTCGCCGTTAATAAATATTTACCCGCATAGTTATAGTTAACACGAGCGATATAAGATAATAATGTTTGCTCGGACCAAGCTGTACTTAAGCCACGCTGATCTTTTTTATAACCAGATCCCAAACTATGATATCCAAATAAATTAGTGCCAAACCCTGTTGCCGTAGCATTAATATAATTATACGTAGTCCGTGTAGCACTGGTACCAACCATCGCATTCAACTTATGTTTGCCAAAAGAAACTTCATAAGACAGTGAATTATCCCATTGCCATACAGTACGTGTATCTCTATCATCTTTGGCTTCCCCTTGTGTTCCATAACGTTCCGACTCATAAATATCATTCGGGGTATATTTATTCTGCTGCTTCTGAGCATAATCAATAGAGAAAGTAGAACGCAAGTTCAATCCTTCAATAGGATTGATATTAATATAATTAGAACTCAACAAACGATTATACACCAAATCATTATCAACTTTCAAAGATCGTAACGGATTAAAATTATTTTGATCAAAAATACCTTGCCAATTTAAAGTTTCAATCTCATCAGAAATTTCCAACATCGGATTAGCACAACGTGCACGATTCATTACTCCATCATCAACCAACGTGTTCTCGGTACGTGTAAAAGTTGTATTAGTACCTACTTTCAGCCAGGATTTAATCTGTTGATCCGCATTAATACGTCCTGTGTATTTTTCTTGTTCAGACTTCTCAATTACACCTTTATTATCTGTATAACCAAAACTAATATAATAAGAACCTTTATCATTGCCATTCGAAAGACTTACTACATGATTGTGTTGTACTCCAGTACGGCTCACAGCATCCAGCCAATCATAATTTTTATTATTGTCGTAAGCATCGAATTCATAATCAGCAAAAACAGTATTCGATCCCATTATCACATCATTGACATAAGCATTGACATCCCCGTCAGGATTTGTTTGCATATAACCATTCGTATAAGCTTCCTTTCTAAGTTCAAATAATTGACGGGTATTCATTGTTTTTGGAGTATTAGCGTAGGTCTGAAAGCCAATCCAGCCATCATAAGAAACTTTACCTTCGCCTTTTTTACCCTTCTTTGTTGTAATAACAACAACACCATTGGAACCACGTGAACCATACAGAGCTGTAGCTGATGCATCTTTCAAGACCTCAATAGAAGCCACATCATTCAAATTGACTGCATTAAATCCAGAGAATGAATTATCCATAACCATACCATCTATGACATAAATAGGGTCCGTAGATCCATTTATGGTATTAATACCACGAATTTTAATAGATGCATCATCCGTAGGACGTGTAGGCTGAGAAATGAACACACCTGCGACACGGCCTTGAAGAGCCTGATTTACATTCGTCACCGGTTTTTCTTCCAAAACTTTAGAACTAACACTGGCAACAGCTCCTGTCAAATCACTCTTCTTCATCGAAGTACCTACAACAACCACTTCGTCTAATGTTTCAGTATCTTCCGCCATCACCACTTTGACAGGTTGGTTACCCATTACCTTTACATCTTGGGCAACATATCCTATATAAGAAATATGTAATGTTTCCCCTTTCTGAACTGATAATGTAAAGTTGCCATCAAAATCGGTAATAGTCCCATTGGTTGTACCTTTTACCACTACACTTGCACCAATGATAGGTTCGGATGTAACATCCACCACCTGTCCTGTAACCGTTATGTTCTGTGCCAACATATTGCAGCAACAAAACATGATAAGGATTAAATTAATAAGCCTAATTCTTTTCATAATTTGTAAATTTAAGTACGATTTAAAGTTTATATTGGTTTATTCTTCCATTTTGAAAATTGCGACATCACATGCAGGAACCGTTACTTCCAGGTTAGTCTTAGCAGTACTTTCAATGCCACTCCATAATTCTTTCAACTTATATTCCTTTGACGAATCCAACCCCAGACGCTCTAAAGCTGTAGTCATCTTCAACTCTTGATCCATATAGTTGAACACCGCATAATAAGCCTTACCATCCTTATCCATGCGTACAAACTGATTTTCTGACTTTTCACCATTCCCATCTACAGGATGAAAAGATTCCCCATTGGCTATGGCATTGATCTCGGCATTCGTCAAATATTTCATCGCCTTCTCTTTCACCTCTTTAGAACCGCCTTTGCTGAAATCATCTCCAGCAATGAAAATTCCAGTGATAACCCCCGAAGTGACACGCGCTCTGTTCTCACCATCTGTAGCATCACGCAATACAATATGGTCAGGATCATTAAACTGATAAACCTTATCCTGCCACCAACCGTATGAAAGTGCATTTAAGGTATATTCGGTATCCTTCATCTTGTTCCATGCATCACACGCAATTCTTCTGGACTGAGCATAATGAGCAGGAAAAACAGGAGAAATAGAAAGATTGATATACATATCACCAAAATATTTGTCAAGCAATTGCATTCCATAGTTGTATCCCTGAATACCTGTTTGTATTTCCGGATTATACCATTTGTCGGCTTCCATTGCTCCATGTGTCATAAAGTCCATTTTCACATATTCAAAGCCAGCCCGATGGAATAGCTCCGATGTGTGTTTCATCATAGCTTCAATAGCCGGATGAGTAGGATCAACAGCATAAGCTCCGTCTAATTCCTGCGGTTTCCCATTTGCATAGAGATATACATCTTTATATTTATATCCCGGCATTTCTTTTATTTCACGTTCAGGATTTTTAACCCAATCAGTAAACGGAGTCCAATAAACGCCGGCTACCTGACCGTTTGCCTTACATTTATCCACAAAAGCTTTCAACTCCTCTTCTGAAAAACTGTTCCAACCAGAATCCAAACCTGTATAAACCAAATTATCCGAATTCACAAAATGACGGGACTGCAAATTCTCTTTGTAAAAATCAGAAACTTCCAATGCTTTCGGATAGGTCAGATTAAATTGCAATGCTCCCCAGCTGTTCCAGCCAAAAGGAACAGCTTTACCCCAAGCTTTGGGCGGAGCAATCACAGCATTAGCCTGAGCGTATTCTTCCATACCTCCACGCCAGTCTTCAAAAAATCCTACTAAAATTTTAGGTGACTTGATTTTTGTACCTTTCAATGCACCGTGAGGTTTCGAGTCACGTGTTGTCTTATCGGCAATACCGCCATAACATACCAACGAACCTACATTATATATATTACCTTTACCTATTGTTATACCTGTTTTCCAAGAATCATGTTCTACAGAACCTACCACCACAGCTTCACGGTCATCATTATTAAATATGGCAGTGACTTCATAACTAGTCAGTTCTGTAAATGTGAGCGGATGAGATTGATATCTGATCCAACAGTCATTATCGAAAGGAATGAAAAGCGCACGATTATTTTCTCCCTGGTTCAATACTTCAGGCATTCGGTCCACATTGACCGGTGCCATATAATTCGAAGCTATTTCAGTCGTACTCTCCAAAGTGAAATCTGTCAGCACATAATCCTTTGCCGGATATACATAAAAAGATTGAACCAGTGCAGGCAGATTATTCCCGGTATAAGTCACCTCATAATGATACCCTTCTCCAAAATAATCATTGATTTTTTTTGTAGAAACATGATGCTTTGCATAATCACGAGTCGAAACAACACTGTCTGCCAACTTATAAGCTGCATATACATTATCATAAATAAGCTTAGAGCCTTTGCTGATATCAATACCATTAGCGTGAGCATCATACTCCAAAGACCATTCACCTACATTTAGATTTGCATTTTCAGTACACCCGGATAAAATAAGACCGGAAACGCTCAATGCAGAAACACAGAGAAACAATGATTTTAAAGTTAACCAATTATTCTTCATAATATTATTAGTTTGTCAAAGAGATAAATCTACTTAAGGTTGCTTTACTGTTCGGAATTCTTTTCCTTTCAAGCATGGTCAAAAGTAGGCATATCTTGACAACCTGTTAATATACAAACGCTGCAATAAATAGGATTTTTGCAGCAATGACGCATCTGCACCCGCAGAATCCGCAAATGCATCATTTTTTGCTGCATTTCTTTCAATCAGAGATTCCCGTCAGATCTATTTTAACTTTTTCCTTGGATGTTTGATACTGTTTCTCAAACTTTTCGGAGTCATTCCAAATTGTTTTAAAAATAATTTGCTGAAGTAAGATGAAGAGTTTATTCCTACCATATAACAGATATCCCCAATACGATACTTACCTTCCTGAATCAGTTCGGCTGCTTTTTTCAAACGGATCAACCGGATGAAATCTATGGGTGAAAGATTAAATAGAATCTTTATTTTCCTCAACAAGCTGGAACGGCTCATACATAAGATATCAGCCATACGTTCCACATTAAAATTTTCATCCGAGATATTCTCTTGAATCACATTGATCACTTTATTCATAAACTCCTCATCCGCCTTGTTCATCTGCATATTATGCACAGGGAAAAAAGGACGTTTGGAGAATGCCTCACGCTCTTTCCTTCGATTACTGAGTAAAGATAAAATCTGAGTCTTCAAATAGTTGAAAGAAAAAGGCTTTTCCACATAAGCTTCTGCTCCTATCTTCAATCCGTTAATCTTACTCTCCAAATCGTTCTTGGCGGTAAGGAAAATAACCGGAATATGGCACAAATCAATATCCGCCTTTATTTCCTTACATAATTCATAGCCATTCATCACCGGCATCATTATATCACTGATAACCAAATCTATGTGATTACTACGTAAAATATCCAACGCTTCCTGCCCATTCACAGCGGTTTCTACTGTAAACAAGGCTTCTAATCGTTCAAAGATAAAAGATCTCATGCTTTCATTGTCCTCTACTAACAATAAAGTATAACCTTTCATCTGGTCTGTTTCTGTTGATGTTTCCTCATCCAATACTTCTATATTTTGCTCAACGACCTTCTCTATTTGCTGCCTTACTTCCTCCTTATTCAAAGGAATGGTCAAAACAAATGTATTCTCCGGTTGTTCTATATCCAAATAAAGCCTGCCTTTATGCAAAGTGGCTAGCGAACGAGCTAAAGGTAACCCTATGCCTACTCCCATCCGAACTGTATCCTTCTTCTTTTCTACCTGATAAAAGGGTTCAAAAATCTGCTGGCTGGACGCTTCAGGTATCTTTTCTCCATCACTGACAACACGAACTGTAAAATCTACTCCATCTTGGAATAAATCTATCATAATGGTATGACGGGCATATTTCAAAGCATTATTCAACAAATTACTCAATACTTTTGTGATAGCCTCCTTATCTATGGCAGCCATAATTCTTTCTTGGGGAATATGTTGCAATAACTCTTTCTGCTTTTGCAGAATAGTAGGCTCAAAACGAGTAATCGTTTCATTCAGCAATGCCGTTACATCAACCGTTTCAAATTTCAATTCAAATTTACTCGCTCCTATTTTTTGAAAATCAAGCAGCTGGCCGGTCAGGTCTAATAATCTCTTGGTATTCTGCCCGATTACTTTCAAATTTTTGTTCAATTTCTGATCCTTGATATCCATTTCCTCAATGGCTTCCAATGGACCATTAATCAATGTCAAGGGCGTGCGCACCTCATGAGCTATCTCAGTAAAGAAACTGACTTTTGATTCATAGAGTTCTTTCTCTTTCTCAACTTCAAATAACTTCTGCTTTTCTTCCATCTGTTTCTCTTTACGTCTTTTATACCAGAAGAACCAACAAAGTACAACACAGATTCCCCAGATAATATACAGGAAATAAGCCCAAACCGACTGCCACCAAGGAGGCAGAATAACAATAGATAAAGACCGGGTAGCATAGGGACCTTCTTTGACACTATTGGTAGCCCGAACCTGTAAAGTATAATTTCCCGGAGGCAATTTTGCATAAGAGATATTCTG
>PVMN01003935.1_pt1 | contig 10853 bp, 8 predicted proteins | sample 1853401 | NCBI WGS metagenome assembly PVMN01 (sample SAMN08533510, study PRJNA380276) | Human gut metagenome, whole genome shotgun sequencing project.
ATCGGAAAAGACAAGCTGCTTTACCGTGCGATCAAGGCTGACAAGTTGAGTTCCATTATTTTATATGGACCGCCGGGAACCGGAAAAACGACACTGGCAAAGGTCATTGCCAATACCACAAGCGCTGAGTTCCTTCAGATCAACGCAACTTCCGCCGGGAAAAAAGACATGGAGGATGTTATTGCGCAGGCGAAGAACAATCAGGGCATGTACGGCAAAAAGACGATCCTGTTTATCGATGAGATCCACCGCTTCAACAAGGGACAGCAGGACTATCTCCTTCCGTTTGTGGAGGACGGAACCGTGATCTTAATTGGTGCAACGACCGAGAATCCATATTTTGAGGTGAATGGAGCGCTTTTGTCCCGTTCCATTATTTTTGAGCTGAAGAATCTGTCCACGGAAGATATTAAGACACTGATCCTCAGGGCGGTGAATGATAAAGAAAAAGGAATGGGTGCTTACGATGCAGTCATTGAGGAAGAGGCACTGGATTTTCTTGCGGACGTGGCAAACGGAGACGCAAGAGCAGCGCTCACAGCAATTGAACTTGGCATTCTGACAACGGAGCGGAGTGATGATGGAAAAATCCATATCACACTTGAGGTCGCCAGTGAATGTATCCAGAAACGTGTGGTACGCTATGATAAAACAGGAGATAACCATTACGATACAGTCTCTGCGTTTATCAAAAGCATGCGCGGCTCTGACCCGGATGCAGCAGTTTATTATCTTGCCAGAATGCTTTATGCGGGGGAAGATATTAAGTTCATCGCAAGAAGGATCATGATCTGCGCAGCGGAGGATGTGAGCAATGCCGATCCGATGGCACTCGTTGTCGCAACATCGGCAGCACAGGCAGTTGAGCGTATCGGTATGCCGGAGGCACAGATTATTTTGTCACAGGCGGTCACGTATGTGGCGAGTGCGCCAAAGAGCAACTCGGCAGTCAATGCAATCTTTGATGCGATGGAAGCAGTAAAGAATACGAAAACAGCGCCGATCCCGGTACATTTACAGGATGCACACTATAAGTCATCCGGAAAACTGGGGCATGGTGTTGGATATAAATACGCACATGATTATCCGGATCATTATGTGGAGCAGCAGTATCTGCCGGACGGACTGACAGGCCGGAAGTTCTACGTTCCGGGTGAGAACGGCTACGAGAAGAAGATCCGTGAATATTTCAAAAAGATCAAGGGTGAGCCAGAAGAGGAGTAAGAGAACATTCCGGGCATGAGATGATCTCTGTTTCACAGGCTGATGAGCAGAGCACATTTTTCCGGTATTGGATCTTTACATATATTAAAAAGCAGGAGGAATTAGAGATGAAGTCCTACGAGGAAATGACAAAAGAAGAGTTATTGAAAGAGAAGGAAGGATTGGAAGCGGAATACAAAAAATTCCAGCAGAGAGGCTTAAAACTTGATATGTCCAGAGGTAAGCCATCCCAGGAACAGTTAGACCTTTCGATGGGAATGATGGATGTACTGACTTCCGGTGTTGATCTGACCTGTGATGATGGTACAGACTGCAGAAACTATGGTGTGCTGGACGGTATCAGTGAAGCAAAACAGCTTATCGGTGATATGATCGAGTGTAATCCGGACAATATCATCATTTATGGTAACTCAAGCCTTAACATTATGTATGACACCATCTCCCGTTCCATGACGCACGGTGTAATGGGAAATACTCCATGGTGTAAATTAGATAAAGTAAAATTTTTGTGCCCGGTACCGGGATATGACAGACATTTTGCGATCACAGAATATTTCGGCATTGAGATGATCAACGTACCGATGCTTCCGACCGGACCGGATATGGATATGGTGGAAGACCTTGTGAGCAAAGATGAGGCGATCAAAGGTATCTGGTGTGTGCCAAAATATTCCAATCCACAGGGAATCACTTATTCGGATGAGACGGTTCGCCGTTTTGCAAGATTAAAACCGGCAGCAAAAGATTTCCGTATTTACTGGGATAACGCATACTGCGTGCATCATTTATATGATATTAACCAGGATCATCTGATCGAGATCTTAAAAGAATGCAAGAGAGCAGGAAACCCGGATATGGTTTACAAATTCTGTTCTACAAGCAAGATCACATTCCCAGGTTCCGGTGTGGCAGCGATCGCAACTTCTGCCAACAACTTAGAGGATATCAAGAAACAGTTGAAGATCCAGACCATCGGCCATGATAAGGTAAACCAGCTGCGCCATGTCCGTTTCTTCAAAGATATCCACGGAATCACAGAGCATATGCGCAAACACGCAGATTCTCTCCGTCCAAAATTTGAAATGATCCTGGATACATTTGAAAGAGAGTTAAAAGGACTCGGAGCCGGAAGCTGGTACAGCCCGAAGGGTGGATACTTCATCACATATGAGACACTGGATGGATGTGCAAAAAATGTTGTGGCAAAAGCAAAAAAAGCAGGGGTTGTGATGACTCCGGCGGGTGCGCCTTTCCCATATGGAAAAGATCCGCATGATTCTGTCATCCGTATCTCACCATCCTATCCAAGCCTGGAAGATCTTACGACTGCGATCGACATCTTTGTTGTCTGCGTTAAGCTCGCAAGCATTGAGAAGCTTTTAGGAGAATAATAGTTAGTTTTCAACCGTTGAAAAGCAAAAGAAAAAGACCTGTGTGTACAATGTCATGATGTTCGCATGACATAGGTACACGCAGGTCTTTTTTATGGATTATGCCTCAGTGGAAGCATCCTCTGTTCCGTTTTTCCATTTGTTGAATTTCTCGACAACTGCGTCGTAGGTTCTCTGGGAAATATCCGGAAGTTTATCTCCCCATGCTTTGGTTGCCTGTTCGAAACCTTTCTTGAAAGCTTCTAACATAGCGTCTGCCTTGTCAGGATCATCACCGGATAAAGCTTTTGCAAAATCAAGAATACGGTCGGAAGTCTGCTCTACACCCCAGTAACCGTCCTCTGCGATATCTGCCTGTGCCTGTGCTTTCACATCGGCTGATACAGTAAAATCACCTTTTGCAAGGAATTTCCACATATCATCTGCGGTGCCGATCGCAACACCCTGCTTGGTCATCATCTGCTCAACGATGCTGCGGAGCTGTGCAGTGCGCTGCTCTGCGTCAGCTTTTAACTTTGCAACGATCGCTGCGTTGTCGGCCTTGCCTGTTGTTTTATTGGAAGCCTTGTCTGCCCTGGAGTCAGAACTCTTCTCGTAAATGACACCGGAAGCTGTCTTGGAAGAATCTGTCTTTTTCGTTGTCTCGGATGTCTTTTCTGCTGTTTTTGTTGTTGTCTGTGTAGATGCTGCTGCGGCAGCAGTCACAGTGTTAATGGAATTGATTGCCATATGATCCTCCTTGTCTGGCGAAGCTGGATGCATTTGTTTTTACAGAAAACAAAATGTTCAGCCACCTGAATGAATAGTTATTAACCTTCCATGGTTCTGTTAATTATATCGGACTGGCAAAGAAAAAAGTTTAGTGCCGATTGACCTTTTGGACATAAAATGATAAGATAATAATTGTATACAAAAAACACAAAAAAAACAAGTTTTATTTTAAGTACAATCAATGCGTGTTAGAGACGATTTTGGTAAGGAGAAACTAACCGATGAAGGATATTTCAGTAAAGGCGCTGGCTAAGATCAATCTTGGGCTGGATGTGGTACGAAAAAGAGAGGATGGTTATCATGAGGTCCGCATGGTGATGCAGACCATTCATTTGTTTGACAGGCTGGAGATCTCGAAGAATACTTCCGGTGAGATCACGATGGAAACGAATCTTTCGTTTCTGCCGACGAATGAGAACAATCTTGTCTATAAAGCGGCAAAGCTTTTGCAGGATGAGTTTGCGATAAAAGATGGCGTGCATGTATGGCTGCACAAGTATATTCCGGTAGCAGCAGGAATGGCAGGGGGAAGCACGGACGCAGCGGCAGTGTTATATGGTATGAACCAGATTTTTGATCTGGGACTGACAAGGGAAGAACTGATGGAGCGCGGTGTGAAGATCGGTGCAGACGTTCCGTACTGCATTATGCGTGGAACGGCTTTGGCAGAGGGCATAGGAGAGAAGCTTTCGAAGCTTCCGCCGATGGTGAAATGTCCTGTTTTGATCGCAAAACCGCAGATCAGTGTTTCTACTAAGTTCGTCTATGAGAATCTGAAGTTAGGCTCTGATATGGTACACCCGGATATTGACCGGCTTGTGGCAGATATCAGAGAGAAAGATTTATATAAAATTGCAGCAGATATGGGAAATGTCTTAGAGACAGTGACAATCCCAGCTTATCCTGTGATCGCAGACATCAAAGATCACATGATGGAGCATGGCGCTGTGAATGCCATGATGAGTGGCAGTGGTCCGACGGTTTTCGGTCTTTTTGACAAGGAAGCGACGGCAGTAGAGGCATACGAGGCGATGAAAGCCTCCGGTCTTGCAAAACAGGTATATTTAACGAGTATTTATAATAACGCGCGTAAGTAGAAAGGCATGGTATCAAAGATGACAGAAGATTTAACATTGAATATGGATGCGTATCTTCCGCTGAGAGATGTTGTGTTTAACACGTTAAGAGAGGCTATTTTGAAAGGGGAACTGAAACCGGGCGAACGGTTGATGGAACTGCAGCTTGCGGCAAAACTTGGTGTCAGCCGTACACCGATCCGTGAGGCGATCCGTATGCTTGAGCAGGAGGGACTTGCCGTTACGATCCCAAGAAAAGGCGCAGAGGTTGCAAAAATGACGGAGAAGGATATGGAAGATGTCCTTCAGATCCGTGAAGCGTTGGACGAGCTTGCAGCTAAAATCGCATGCGAACAGATTTCTGAGGAGCAGTTAGAGGAACTGGTTGCGACCATGCATGAGTTTGAGGAATCCACTAAGACGGATAATGTAAAAAAAATCGCAGAGGCAGATGTGAAGTTTCACGATATTATTTATCAGTCAACCGGAAACCCGAAGCTTGTGAACATGCTCAATAATCTCCGTGAGCAGATGTACCGTTATCGTGTAGAATATCTGAAGGATGAGAATAATTACCCGACGCTCATGAAGGAGCACAAAGACATCGTGGAGGGATTAGTCCGCAAAAATAAAATGCAGGTGACAGCGACAATGCACCAGCATGTGAAGAATCAGGCAGTCGCAGTTAAAGCTATGATCCAGGAGCAGGAATAAGAAGTGACCGCCCAAAGGACTGGAAAACTGCATAAAAAATGGAAAACCGTACAGACTAGAAAGAGGATAAGCATTTTGCTTATCCTCTTTCGTATTAGGGGGAATTAATAGAAAGGAAACAAGCTGGAAATGTCGGAAAATCAGAAATGTCCGGTATCGACGGATTTAACGCAAAATATAGAGGAAATGGAATTTTATTTTCATGACTGTGCGGACATTAAAAAGAAGCAGATGAAGCTTGGCAGGAATCAGGATACCGCCTGTTATCTGACCTTTATTGAAGTGTCCGTGGACATGGGAACGTCTGCACTCGGAGAGACTTTAAAATACTTAAATGGACTGACAAGGGATGAGATTCTTTGTACACTGCAGGAAAATGCGCTTGGAATCTCGGATGCAACATATTTTCCGACCATTGAGGAGGCTGTGAGCGGTCTGCTCACCGGGGAGGCGATTCTTTTTGTGGACGGTTTTGACCGGGCAGTGAAAATACCGGATGACGGTTATCCGAATATGGGGATCACAGAGGTGGATTCGGAAAAAGTAATCCGTGGCTCCAACGAAGGTTTCTGCGATTCTGTGAAGCAGAATGCGGCGCTGATCCGGAAAAGAATCCGCTCGCCCCGTGTGAAAGTGAGGGGACTGAAGGCCGGGATCAGATCGAACACGAACGTCTACCTTGTGTATGTGGAGGATCTTGCAAACCCGGGACTTGTAAAAGAAATTGAAAAGAGGCTGCAGGATTTCACAATCGATGGGATATTAGACAGCGGAATGTTAGAACAGCTGGCAGAGAAAAAATGGTATTCGCCATTTCCACAGTTTCAGACAACACAGCGTCCTGACCGGGCGGCCATGGCGGTATTAGAGGGCAGAGTGATCGTGATGTGCGATAATTCTCCGATCGGTCTGATACTGCCGACAGATTACAATTCATTTATCCGTACCAGTGACGATTATTACAGCCGTTTTGAGATTGCGACGTTCGGGCGGATCCTGCGGTATCTCGCATCCTTTTTTGCAATGACGCTGCCGGGATTTTATCTTGCAGTGACTAATTTTCATACACAGATACTTCCAACTACACTACTTTTGTCGTTTGCTGAGGCGAGGCAGGGTGTCCCATTTCCGGCAGTCGTGGAAGTACTCATCATGGAATTGTCGTTTGAACTTTTGCGGGAGGCGGGCGTGCGGCTTCCCGGTGCAATGGGAAATACCATCGGGATCGTGGGAGGACTGATCATTGGACAGGCAGCGGTAGAGGCGAATCTGGTCAGTCCGATCGTGGTGATCGTCATCTCTTTTACTGCGCTATGTTCTTTTGCGATACCGAACGAAGAATTTGCCACAGCCTTCCGTATCCTGAAATTCTTTTTTATTGCGGTCTGTGCGTGGCTTGGCTACTTTGGCATGCTCCTCGGACTGCTTGCGGTACTCACACATCTGTCGCATCTGACAAGCTTTGGTATTCCGTATCTCATGCCGTTTGTGGGAGCAGATTTGAACAATTACGAGGATGAGCGGGATTTTATCTGGCGGCAGCCTTTCCGGAAACTGCGCAAACGTCCGATTTATGCAAATCCGAAAGAGCGGACAAAGCTGACGTTTTCAAAGAAGAGATAGGTTGAGAAAAGTTTTTATCTTAAGATAAATGGAAATCTGATGAAAAAATGCGCAGATGTTAGAAGAGATAGGGGGAAGTATGTTCTCAGAAAACAATCAAATTTCAGGCAGACAGGTGTTCCGCCTTCTGACGTATGACTTTCTTGGAATGGGGACGCTGCTACTGCCGACAATGCTTGCAGATACGGCAGGGCGCGACGGGATTTTTTGCATTCTGGCGGGGATTTTGTCCACATTTTTGTACTTGAAATTATTGAGATATCTGTTGAAAGGCATGAAAACAAGTTATCCCGACTTTTTGAAGCAGAAGTGTGGAAAAGTATGCGGTTATGTGCTCTGGGGCGGATATTTTCTGTATTTTATCCTTATGGCTTCGTACACGGCGTATCTGTTTTCCACGCTGATGTTAAATGGTCTTGTGGAAAACGTCAGCTTTTATCTGGTGCTGATGTTGATATTACTGCTCGCATTTTATGGAATGGCAGGTGGGATCGAGGGCAGGGCAAGAGTGTACGAGATACTGTTCTGGTTTCTGATGATACCGCTGTTTCTGATGTTATTTGCGGCATGCAGGGAGGTGAAGCCAGCCTACTGGAGCCCGATTTTTGTGGCGGATGGAAAAGAAGTGTTAAGCGGCAGCTATTATGTGCTTTTCTGTTATTCCATGGTGTCGATCGTACTGTTCCTGAAAGAATATGTTGCGGATCGTAAGAAATGCGTTGGTGCAGCAGAAAAAGCGGTCTGGTTTTCCGGCGGCGTATTTGCAGCACTGTATCTGATCCTGATCGGGCTGTTTGGCGTCGAGGCACTGGCTCAGATGAAATTTCCGGCGGTCACGATGATGAGCCGCGTGCAGATTACCGGGGGATTTCTGAAAAGGACGGATGCTTTTATGTTCAGCATCTGGTTCTTTACGCTGTATGCAATGCTGAACAGCATGGTTTTTTACAGTGGAAATCTGGCTGCAAAAGTAATCCGTGACTGCGGCGGTTATCTGGAAGGGAAAAAAAGAATGCTGACGTATCTCATTCTGCTTCTTCTGGTGTATGGCGTGACAGTGCTGTTTTACAGAAATCAGCAGTTTTTGGACTGCGTGACATTCCTGCTGTGGAAGATTGGAACACCTTTTGTCGTTGGCGTGCCGATACTGTTGTGTCTGACCGGAGAGAGAAAAAAACATAAGAAAAAAGTGCGTGTGCTGGTGCTGGTATGTTTTTTGTTTGGGTGTCTTTTCTTACAGGGGTGCAATGTCGCAGAACTTGAGGATAAGGCATTCCCGGTTCTTTTGAATATCAGAGATCAGGACGATTTCCAAAATGTATGGCTGAATCATGAGTATGCAGGAAACAAAGAGGTGGATTACAACCATTTGAAAGTGGTGCTCATTGAGAGGTCTTTTCTGGAAAAAGAGGCGGAAGTGGAAGATATGCTATCCATGCTGGAGCAGGAAAAAGAGGTTCCGTGGAACGCTTATGTGATGACGACGGAAAGCTGTGACCGTCTGGCGCAGACCGAAGGGAAACTTGACACGCTGCTTGGAAATTATCTGGAAGAACTGCTGGAAAATACATCGGGCATTGATCAGAAAGCGTACCCGACGCTTGGCATGCTCTATGAGGAGCGTGCTAATCACTTAGAGACACTGTATATTCCTTTTGTCGATATAGAGGGGGAGCAGTCCGGGGCAGTGGAGGATGATACCGAGAAACCGCAGATTACAGCCTATGAAGTCTGGAAACGTGGAAGGGCGGCGGGGCTTGTCGATACGGATACCGCGCGTGCAGCATTCTTCACGCAGAACTTTGCGGATGATTACACCTTACAACTTGCACCGGAACTTTATGTGAAAGTGGATGCAGCTTCCTGTCGAGTCAAAGAAACAGAAAAAATCGGTGTCGGAGGTTTGACAGAGCAGATTGTCGCAGTGACTGTGACAGGAGAAGGCGAAATCTTAAGCGGCACAGTTTCCGCAAGTGAAAAAGAGCAGCTTCTCAACACCCGGATGGAGGACTATCTGAATGCGACCGCCTCACATGCACTTGAGAAAGAAATCGATATTACAAACAGCTACCGGAATCTCGGCGCCGATAACCGCACATGGTATTTTAAGTATCAAAACACTCCTGCCGCTTACGAGAAAGACATCAAAATCCAATATCTGGTAAAAATAAACTGGAAATCGGAATAAATTCAGATCTTTTGGGAATCATTCAATGTAGGGATAGATAATGAATGCGAAACTCATAAAAACCTAAATTGAATTGTGAAAAATCAACAAAAGACATGAAAGACATTGTGGAACCGCCGGCACTTAGAAGGCAGATGCGACGTTAGTCCTGGCTGGCTTCTTAGTACCGCTGCGAGTGACACATAGCGGGAGCGTGTCTTGAATGTTTTTGTTGGTTTTGAACAATTTGAAGAAGAGTGTGAAGAGTTTCGCATTCCATAAGCCCGGAAGGAGATTTGAATTATGGCAAAAAAATGGATCGGATACATAGGAGTTGGAAGTCTGATGTGCGCTGCATTGGGATGCGGTATTTTGTATACAAGACAGGCGAGACTGCAGCAGACGATTTCGGACAAAGTACTGCGGTTTCATGTGTTGGCGAACAGCGACAGCGAGGCAGACCAGAACTTAAAACTTGCAGTGCGTGATGCGGTGGGAAGTTTTATGCAGGAAAAACTGACAGCTGTGGAAAATCTGGAAGAATGTGAGATGGTTGTGCGCCAGAGCCTCGGTGAAATTGAGGAAGCTGCGGCAGAGACAATCGCAGAAAACGGTTATGACTATGATGTGACAGCGGAGCTGGAACACACTTCGTTTCCGGTAAAAAACTATGGAAGCTACACCTTTCCGGCGGGAGATTACGAGGCACTCCGCATTGTGATCGGAGAAGGAAACGGACATAACTGGTGGTGTGTGATGTATCCTAACATGTGTTTTTCAGACAGTATGTATGAGGTGGTCGATAAGGAAGCAGGAGAAAAGCTGCGTGAAGTACTGACCACAGAAGAGTATGAGAAGGTGCTGGCAGAAGGAGACTATCAGGTTAGAATGAAATATTTTTCGTGGCTGAATCCGTATCTGGAGAAGCTGGCTGAAAACTAAAATAAAGCAGCATACTTATAAGAAAGCAATGTTTCAAAAAGCTTACGCTTGCTAAATTATAAGAAACACGCTAATATATGGCTTGAAAAGACAATGACGCGAAACAGAAAAGAGGTTTACATAAATGACAAAAGATGTACTTGTGAAAATCAGTGGTTTACAGTTTGCAGAAGATCAGGATAACGGCCCGGTAGAGATTATCACAACCGGAAACTACTATAAGAAAAATGGAAAGCACTATATTCTGTATGATGAAGTGCAGGAAGGCTTTGACGGCGTGACGAAAAGCGTTATCAAAGTGAATGATGATTTTCTGGATGTCACGAAAAAAGGTGTCACCAACGTACATATGATGTTTGAGAAAAACAAGAAAAATATGTCTTACTACAACACACCATTCGGAAATCTTTTGGTGGGAATCAATGCAACGGATGTCAAAGTGAATGAGACAGAAGATAATATTGACATCAAAGTCGATTATAAGCTGGAAGTGAATTATGAACATCTGGCAGAGTGCAGCATTTCCATGAATATCATGTCGAAAGATACGAAGGATTTTAGGATATAAGGAGTGCAAGTGAGAAGAATGCATTTATGCATTCGGCGAACGATGAATGTTAATCATGTGCCGTTTTTGCACATGATATGATAATCGTGAAGTTGAGGTAGTGTATTATGAAAAATTGTAAAATGGCATTCACAATCGGTTTGGTGTTTGCAGTAATGATGTTGGTTGCAGCCTGCACAGACAGCAACAAATCAGACAATCATATATTTGATCATGAAAGTTTGGATGTTGATGAATATGTGTATCCGTCTGATTTTGATCTTGGAGATGATTTAAAGGGCACAAATTCAGAATCTGATGCAGGATTTGAAGAATTATCAGCAATGATCGGAACGTATCATTATACTTCCGATTATGGAACAGGTCGATTAATGATT